>NPID01001171.1_pt1 | contig 130739 bp, 99 predicted proteins | sample 8637491 | NCBI WGS metagenome assembly NPID01 (sample SAMN07420843, study PRJNA396082) | bioreactor metagenome | isolation source: sample BA6 brine-fed electro-methanogenic bioreactor BA | place: Japan: Kochi | collected 2016-06-14
ATCTTAATCTACTAAAGAAAAGTGTTAGACTAAAGCAATACGCTAGTCTAACTCTTTTTATTTTATTAAACTTTATTACTTTCCATTAATTGATAAACTCGACCTAAATCACCAACAATTCCTACACAATCGTTCATAATGATCTTTTTTTCATTATCATACTCATACATTACAAAGTAATTGAAGTATATCCTTTTTTCAATTTTAAAACTACCTAAAGGGTTAAAACCGATTATTTGCTTTACTTTATGCTTGATAGGATTAGATTCTATGATTCCTTCTATCAACTTAGTAATCTTTTGTTTGTAGTTTTCCAAAAATGTAAAATCAATTTTTGTAGTAAAATTAATTTTGCTTCTTTTAAAATGAGAAAAAACTATCTGATCAATACTATGTTCTGCTTTATTAATATCATGAGCATAACTTACTTCCGCTTTTTCTGCAAAAAGTAAGATAAGCATGCCAATTTCATAGGAAACCATTCTAATGGGAAGATAGTTACAGTTTTCTTCTAGATATTTATAAGTCTGATTAAGTGATTTTTGATACTTAAATAAATCGAGCTGTTCAAGTGCTTTAATTTCAACAAACCTCGCCATACCTTCTACTGTTTCAATAGCTGATTCATATATAAGCTCTTGCGGATATAATTCCTTTCTTAGTTCTCTTAACGAAAAGAAATCCTGAATTGCTGGATAATCATCTGTTTTAAAAGCTTTAATTAAAAGGGAAGTTTCCCTAATTTTCATTCCCAGATTTTCTTGATTGTAATGATAATCAAGAGCATTGTACTCATTGGGAAATCTTTTCTCATTATTATCATATTGCCAAGCATGGAACATTTCGTGAACAATCTTACTAGCTAAAACTATCTCATCATAAGTCGTTTCTTCAACATTCCAAATAGCTAGATAATCGTTATTATATTTTATCGCAGTATTGCCAATGAAGCGATGATCAACTGGAATTGAATGGTTTTCGAATTGGACTTCCTGCTTATTATAGATAGCGAAATTATATTTCCTAAAACCGGGATAGAGTTTGTTGAAATCAAGTTGATTAATTAGTTTTTGGAGACTGATATATAAATCTTTCATAAGATATTTTCCATAAAATATTCCAGCAGTCTTTCAGAATCTGCTAAATCGCCAATAAAGACAACAGTATGAGAATTACCGATTGGGTTAATCGAAAACTTAAAAGGACTCGTCATACTATTAATAAAGTTGCTTAACTCAAGGATTTTATTGCTATCTAAACCTTTGAAATGTTTAATAATACAGACATCTTCAGAATTTCTAGAGAAACCGTAAAAATAATCATTAACTGCTAAAATAGACTTATTCTTTAATGTTTTCCTTACTTCCACTCTATCTAGGTATTTCTTAATATTTTCGTTTGTATAAAGCCATTTATTCTTGACCTTTTCTCCCTCTAACAATCCCAACTTTATATGTCTCCTTATTGTTCTTTCGGGAATATCAAACATTTCTATTAATTGTTTTAAATCATACATACTAATCACCTGCCAAGATAAATATACCAAAATTATCATTTAAGAGCAATAACATATTTATGCCATTTGGCATAGTTCCTAAATATTTGACATGAAGAAGTTATATAGTATCTTATAAATTTGTGATATAATACTAGAGAAAATTGGAGGTAAATTATGGAAAATAACAACCGTTGTAGTTTGTGTAGTGAAACACTAAACCATTTTTCCGAATCTAGAAAAAAGACTTATTTGATCTGCGAAAACTGTGGTGGGATACAAATGGATTCTAAGAACTTCATTTCTCGAGAAAAAGAAAAGGCTCGTTATGAATTACACAATAACGATACTAGTGATTTAAAATACCAAGCCTTTGTAACTCCAATAGTTGATTATATTTCAGATAACTTCAAACCAAATGACAAAGGATTAGATTTTGGAGCGGGAACAGGACCTGTTATAACTGAGCTTCTCATGAAACATAATTATTCTATCAATTTATATGATCCACTTTTTTGGGATAATAAAGAAGTTTTAAACCATAAATATGATTATATATTTGCATGTGAAGTAATTGAACATTTCCATAACCCTAAAAGAGAATTTGATTTATTATACTCACTCTTAAAACCTCAGGGGCAGTTAATAATTATGACATATCTCTATAATGATTCTATTGACTTTTCTAATTGGTTTTATAAAAACGACGAGACTCACGTGTTTTTCTACACAAAAAAAACTCTCAATTATCTCAAGAGTTTTTATAAATATCAAGAGCTATTAGTAGACCAACGCTTAATTGTTTTAAAAAAATAGCAATTAATCGTTTTGTAAGAGGTATTCTCTGCATAAGTACAACATATTTTCCCGGACATCAACCCGTCTTTTCCAATCTCTAGAATCCCAAAATTCTTGACTTACATCATCACCACCATACAATAAAGCCCCATATTTAACTTTTCTAAATTTACATACAGCAATCATTGCGGATTGTTCCATCTCGACTGTAATAGCTCCTTCCGTTTTACGAAGAGCTATTTTTTCTTTGGTTTCTCGATAAAAAGCATCTGTAGTCCAAGTTTTACCAATAATAAAAGGCACCTTGTGTTTCTTAAGAAATTCGCTAATTTTGTTCATGACAAAAAAATCCGTTTCAACTTCTCTTGCTGGTTGCAAATAATGATAACTAGTGCCTTCATCACGTATTGCACTACTTACTAAAACTAAATGACCCACTTGTATTTCTTTATCTAAAACTCCTGCTGAGCCACAAAAGATGATTTCGTTGGCTCCAGCTGCTATATACTCCTCTAAAAAGCCAACACTTGCCGGCGCTCCCAATGAACCTTCAGCAACCGCTATATTTTTGTCTTTAAAGCGATAAACGTTAGCTGGTCCCCCTTCAGAATAAAAAGATCTTAAAAATACTAAATCATCTGATTTAACTAAGGAATTAATTACTTCACGAAAAAAGCAAATCACCAATTTATCTGGCAATTGTTTTTCCTTAATCAATTCTTTAGGATTAATTAATGCGACTTCATTTTCATCAAACTCGAGAAGAGGATATAATTCTTTTTTCATTCTTTAAGCTCCTTATTTTTTTCTAAATAGCTTTTAATTTTAGTTATTCCAGCCAGTAATTGTTCTTCTGAACAGGCGAGATTTATTCTGATAAAATCATTATCTTCTCCGAACTTTTTACCATCAGATAAAACAACTCCTTCTTTGGTCATAGCTTTTACAAACCTGTTGCTATTCATCTTAAGTTTTACCCAAGCAAGGTAAGTTCCTTCTAAAGGAAATACCTCTATTTCGCTATTATCTTTAAAATACTCAGATATTAAACAGTAGTTTTTATAGATGTGTATATTTTGCTCTTCCAGCCATTTTTCACCATCTTTATAAGCAGCTTTTAGAGCTGTAAGCGCCATTAAATTTGGTGTTAATAAATGCAGTCTTTTATACTCATTTTTTATTTCTTCGTGTAGTTCGCTTTTTCCCGAAATTATATTTGCAATTTGCAATCCTGCAAGGTTAAATGTTTTTGTTGGAGCAGATATTACTATTATGTTATTATAATCTGAAAAAAAACTAGCTAACGAAAAGAAAGTATTACCTTGCATAATGATATCAGAATGAATCTCATCAGCAATTATTAATACCTGATACTTCTTACATAATTCTACTAGTCTTGTAAGTTCGTTTTTAGTCCATACTCTTCCAACTGGATTATGAGGGCTACAAATAATAATTGTTTTAACTCCAGTTTGAAACCATTCTTCTAGATTAATTAAATCCATCCTATAACTTCGGTTTGTTACATATAATTTATTATCAATTACAAAGCGATTGTTATCTTCAATAATCGGTTTAAAAACATGATAGACAGGTGTTTGAACAATTACACCTTCATTTTCTTTTGTAAACAAGCTGATGACAACACTTATTGCATTCAATACAGTGGGAGCACTAATTATCTGTTCTTTATCAATCACTGTTGAATAACGTTTAAGATACCATTCTTGGACAACAGAAGCATAATCACTACTATCTGTATAACCAAAAGCACCATGATTAACTCTTGATTTAAGAGCTGTTTTTATCTCTGGTGCTGTTTCATAATCAGAATCAGCTATAGAGAAGGTTAATACATCATCTCTACCGTTTTCTTCTTTAGCTAATTTCCATTTGATTGAATCAGTGTTAAGTCTATTTAATCTATTAAATGAATAAGACAAAGTAATCAACTCCAAACAATAATCGTTATTTACATTATATCATACTCAAATTTATTTTGTTTTTGATTTTCTATAAATAATAAAAGACTGCAAAATATGCAGTCTTTCCGGTGGTATAGTTACTCAAAACTCTTTAAATACTTATTGATAGCTAAAGCAGCATGAGGTCCATCACTAGCAGCTTTAACAATTTGTAAAAGGCCACCTATGCAATCTCCAGCAGCAAATAAACCTGGGATGTTAGTCATAAAATTCTTATCCACAACTATACTATTCTTTTCAACGAAAGCTCCCATTCTTAAAGCAAAATCATTAGCTGAAGGTGTACCAATTGCTACAAAAGCAACATCGATAGAATGATTACCGTTCTCAGTAATAATATTAGAGAGAACTTCATCGCCCTTAAATTCTATTATCTTATCATAAACAACAAAAACATCTACTTCTACTTCTAATGGTAGGCCATCAGTAAAGACAGTAATGTCTTTGGAAAAGTTTTTTAGGACTTCTATTTCCTCTAACATGAAATCTTTATTACCGACAACACCAATTTTCTTGTCACGATATAAAAACCCATCGCAGATTGCACAAAAGCTGATACCTTTACCGATATATTCTCTAAAACCTTTAGCTTTAATATTTGCTTTAGCAGCCCCAGTAGCTAAAAGAACAGTTTTAGCTTGATACTCAGTTTTTGTTGTTTTAACTAAAAAATCTTCAAAATTTTCAATTCCAAGCACTTCATCAACAACGACTTCAACACCTAATCTTTTGGCTTGCAAGATGCCTTGTTCAACTAAATATTTGCCACTAACAGTATTTTCAAAACCCCAATAATTATCAATATGATTGGTCTTACCCAAAGTACCTTCATCCTTCATAATCATTAAGACATTTAGTTTTAGTCTTTGCAAATAAATAGCGGCGGATGCCCCTGCAGGTCCTCCGCCTATCACTATACAATCAAACATTTATAGACCTAGTCTTTTTAATAAATCTTCTTTTCTCATCAAGCCAATGACTTGTGTTTTTACTTTACCATCTTCAAATAAGTATACTGTTGGAATGCTTGAAACTTTGAATTGATTTGCTAAATAACCTTCTTCATCTACATTAACTTTAGCAACCTTAACTTTTCCTGCTAAATCACTAGAAATTTCTTCTAGGACTGGTGCTAACATTAAACATGGTCTACACCATTGTGCCCAAAAATCAACGATTACTGGGATATCTGATTCTAATACTTCTTTCTTAAATGTTTCTGTTGTAACTTTAACTGACATTTTTATTTCCTCCTATTATTTACACATATAAATCACTTATCTATTTTAACAAAGTATCAATTTAATTCCAAGTGTTTTGCTTAGATTTTAAAAGTCTGATTCATCGATTCTATATCCAGTCCATTCTGACATCGGTTTAGCTTTTTTACTCAGATAAAAATCGATTGCTGGTTGATTCCAATCCAAACAAACCCATTCCATTCTTCCGCAATTATTCTTCTTTGCTTCAGCGATTAAAAACTCAAATAAAGCCTTACCGATTCCCTTTTTTCTATATTCCTTATAAACAAATAAATCCTCTAAACAAAGACCTTTTTTCCCTTTAAAAGTTGAATAGTTATAGAAGAATAAAGCAAACCCAACTGGAACTTGATCCAAGAAAGCTATGACGACTTGAGCTTGTTTTTCAATGAAGATAGAGTGCTCAATATCAGATACTGTTGCTTCAACTGCATCTGATAGTTTCTCATATTCTGCAATACCCTTGATAAAGTCTAGAATTAAACCACTTTCGTTTTTCTTTGCATATCTGATTTCTAAAGCCATGATACCTCCTAAAGAATCCTTTACAATAATTATACATAAGAATCCGCTTTTTAACAATGATTAAGTTCGATATTTTCATTAAAATAGCGATGCAATTAATGCATCGCTAGTTTTAAATATTATTGAGTAATATCTATTGATTTAATGATAAACTCTTGAGGATAATCTAGTGGGTTTGGAGTAGAACCTAACATGCCACCTACTGCAAGATTTATTATTAAGTAAAACGGATGATCGAAAGGCCAACCTTTATGACTTGTGTCATAATTGTTATAACCTTTTTCGTATTCGGCAATTAATTCATCATTAAGCAGATAACTAATTTTATCTTCTTGCCAAATCAAAGAATACTTATGAAAACCATTAGTTATCTCTGGTCTTTCAATAACTGTTTCATACTGTTTATTTAAGCGGTGATTATAGATTTCCGTATGTAAACATAGAATTAACTTACCTGGATCTCTACCGACATGTTCCAACATATCGATTTCGCCACTTCTGGGCCAATAACCATAGCGATTATCATTACTCATAAACCACAAAGCTGGCCATGTTCCTTGTCCTAATGGTAATTTTGCAACTATATCAATCTTGCCATAGGTAAAACTAAACTTTTCTTTTGTATGGATTCTACCACTACGGTAAATACCATCATCATCATCATAAGTAGCTCTAATGATTAGACCTTCATCGCTAAAGTCGATATGTTTTGGATCATTAACGTACTGCTGCAATTCTTTATTAGCCCACTTATCGCCTACAGCTACCGTAAATATCTCATCTGGCAGTCTTTTTAATTTTGTAAAATCTAATGATAGTATTTTCACATCATTCACCTCTATATTTTTTTAACAGTTCCACCTTCAAGAAGTTGTCCATCAACAACAATACTTCTTCCTGAGTTACTTCTTCTCTTCTTTTCAATCATTCTTAAAATTTCACTAGCTGCTATTTGACCCATTTTCTCAGTATCTTGTTTGATGGTTGTAAGTTTTGGAGAGATTATTTGACCAACTTCGATTCCATCAAATCCCACAATAGAATAATCCTCTGGAACTGACTTACCAGCCAATTGAATTGCTTGCATTGCTCCTACAGCCATCATATCAGAAGCACAGAATATTGCTGTTGGTTGATCATCTAATTTTAACAACTCTTGCATCGCATTAAAGCCATCTTCCTTAGAGAAAAATTCCCCTTCAAGCAAATAATCATCTCTGACTTCTAATCCTAGGCTTAACAAAGTATCCTCAAATACTTTTTTCCTAGTTCCACCGATATAAGTATTTCTACCGCCATGAATCGTTGCGATTTTTCTGTGTCCTAAATCATATAAATACTTAACTGCCATATAAACAGCTTGATCATTATTACTTGTTATATTACAAATCTTTTCTTGTTCAAAATCAATCATTACAATCGGTAGTTTTGAATTATATAACTCAAATAATTCATCACTAAAGAAATCAGCACAAAGCACAAAGATACCCTCAACTTGTTTTCTTAAAGAATGTTGTAAATATGACCCGTTTTGACCTCCGGTCTTATGAGCAAGAAATAATATATCATATCCTGCGCTTTCAACTTCATTCTTAAAACTCTCTAAAATTTTAGAGAACAAAGGATGTTGCAAACCAACACCAGTAATTTCATGAAAAATAATTCCAATCGTGTAAGATTTTTGTGTGACCAAACTTCGAGCTTGGGAATTTGGAATATAATTCATATCTAATGCTAATTGTAGTATTTTGTCTTTTGTTTTTTCAGAGATATCAGAGTAATTATTTAAAGCTTTTGATACTGTTGTAACACTAAATCCTGATTTCTTGGAAATATCCTTGATTGTAACCACTAACTCACCTTCTCAAAAATAAAATAATTTAAGTTGAATCCGCCTTTGCTAGCACGGATTGTAAAAGTATAAACTCCGGCATTGAGATTGAACTCTTCACTAACAACATCAGTCCACTCTTGCCATCCACCTGTAGAGGCGATACTTGTTGTAGCTAAGTTAGAGAAGCTCAAGAATAATCTTATCTCTCCGCCGCCATCTAAAGAAGCAACGCGGTAAGAAATTCGATAAGTTCCACTCTCTTCAACTCTTAACAAATATGTTAAACTATCACCATCATCAATCCAACCAACATTCTTACCGCCACCCTCATCTTCGGTGTCTTGAACATTAATCCCTACCATACTAGTATAAAACTCTGCTTCGATTTGGTCAAGTACTGTTGGAATAGGATTAGTAGAAAATTGTAAAGTAACTGGGTTTGACCTCTGATTTTTAAAATCTACAGTGAAAATTTCAATATTGTAATCAGTCTCAGGATCTAAATCTGTTAGAAGCATTCCATTAACTGTAGTTGAATCATATAAAACATCATTAACAAAAACGTCATATTGTTTTACTAATACATCGTCAGTTGCATGTGTCCATTTTATCTTTGCTGTTGTTGTACTTACTGATTGGGTTACTAAATCTGTAATTTCTGTAGGAACTTCAACATCCATTCCCGCATAGTCCTTTTGATAGACTCTCACATAATCTACTACCATTGATTGTGGGAAAATAGTGTCATCAATTCCTCTTGCACCACCCCAACTACCACCAACAGCGATATTCATAATCAAATGAAATCTTTGATCAAAAGGCCATGCTTGATAGTTTTCTTTATCAATATTGTAATTTGGATTATACCCAAAATAAGCAAATTTAATTCCATTAACATAAAGATCGATTTTACCTGGTTCCCAAATCATCTCATAAATTTGATACTCTTCTTCAACATTATCAACAGTTCTTGAAAAACCAATTTGGGTTCCCAAATTATGATTGTATGCTTCAGTATGGATTGTTCCATGGATTTTATCTTTATCATAGCCAACGTATTCCATAATATCGATTTCTCCACTACTAGGCCAACCACCATATCGCCAATCAGTTGGCAACATCCATAAAGCACTCCAAAGTCCTCTGCCTGAAGGCATTTTAGCTCTTATCTGGATTCTACCATATAGCCAATCTCCAGAATACTTACTAACTAATCTAGCTGAGGTATAAGATTTTCCCATATAACTTTCTTTAAGAGCAGTTATATAAAGATTACCATCTTCAACACGTGCATTATCAAGATCAGCGTCTGTATAATACTGAGCTTCTCCATTACCCCAGCCACTGCCTCCAACATCATAACCCCACTTATCACTATCTGGTAACCCATCAGTGTCAAATTCATCACACCATACTGGTTGCCAATCTTCTAAGTTATCTAAATGTGAACATGAATCAGGAACTAAACTTCTGTCATCGTAAACTAACTCAGTTGTCGTTTCTGTAGTTGTTGTAGTTGTAGTAGTTGTGGTAGTTGTAGTTTCTGATGTTGTTTGACTATCAGCTGTTGTTGATGAAGTCGTCTCTATGGTTGTGGCACATCCTACTAATAAAAAACTTAATATAAAAACTGTAAAAACTAATATTTTTTTCATAATTATTCTCCCGTAATTCCTGTTCTATCAATACTTTCCACAAATTGTTTCTGAGTAAAGAAGTATAGTATCAATAATGGTAGTAATGTTAAAACATTTCCTGCTAGCTTAACTGCCTGCATTAATTCTCTAGCTCTTGAACCTTCTGGATAAATACTAGTATAATTATTAATGTATTGTTCTAGCTTTAACGGTAGACTCAATAAATCGCTTCCTCTTAAATATAAACCCGATAGATATGTCTCATTATAATACCACACAAAACTAAATAAGAAAACGATAACTATCGAAGGTATAGCTAAAGGTAGATAAATCTTTGTAAAAACCTTAAATGGTGTAGCACCATCTAATTGGGCAGATTCATCCAAAGCCCTTGGAATCATTCTAAAAAATTGATAGAAAATCAAAATAAACAAAGCTCCATTTAATCCTTGTCCAAGAATTGCTGGATAAACAAATGCTTTTATGGAACCCAATAGTTCATAACGTGAATACATTCTAAACATTGGTAACATAGTGATTTGCGGCGGTATGATAAATGTCATTAACATCAAGACAAATAATAATTTCTTTAATGGAAAATCAAATCTCGCAAAACCATAACCAATAATTGCACTTGAAACTGTTGCACTTACTGCTGGAAAAGCTGCTAGATATAGAGCATCAAGTAAAGCTCTAAAATAGTTTAATTCTGTAAAAACCAAACGATAATTTTCGATGTTTAAAGTGGAAGGAATCCACCGAACTCCAACGTCAATAATATCTTCCATTGTCATAAAACTGTTCGTAACCATATATAGAATTGGATAGAGGTATACATAACCAAATGACAATAATAAAGCATACACTAAAACATTATAGATTAAACCGTCAGTAAATTTCACCCCAACAAATAATCGTTTCAGTTTAATACTTGCTTGTTTATAATTTTTCTTAAATAACAGACTAAAGATCTCTTTAATCAATCTAAATTTTTGTTTCATGATTTTGACCTCTTTCTAATGCTGGTTAAGCCAACAAAAATTAATATAATCAAAACCATCACAATAAAGTAAATCCATGCTAAAGCAGCACTATATCCATAACCTGTAGTTAAAGTTCCAATAGTCGATTCACCTAACATTACATTTCTAATATAGATGATAACTTCATTTAAACTAAAGACTGACATCGAAACAACAGTATAGATAATCGATACAGTTATCAACGGCATAATTGAAGGAAGAGTAATCTTCCAAAAAGATGCCCATGGACCTGCACCATCAACCATTGATGCTTCATAAATCTCTTTATCGATTTTTTGTAAACCGGCTAAAAAAATCAAAATTTGAATTCCCGCAAACCATAAAACCAATAATATCGTATCAAATAATGATTGGATTGGTGTTGCAATAGCTGGTGATACATTATTTAAAACTAACCTAATTAAATCATACTCACGAATCGAAGGCAAGGTCGTAGCCCCCTGATTCATTAACTCTTGAATTACTGGCCCGGAAATAATAATAACCGGCAAGAAGAAAATTGTTCGCCAAATCCCTTTACCCTTGATGTCTTGATTAATTAATAAAGCAATAATCAAAGCAAAAACGATTGTAATTGGTACATTGATAGCCATTTCAAGTAAATAACTAACTAAGATTTCTACAAAATACGGATCATAAAGAAACGCGGCTTTAAAATTATTGATTCCTTCAAAAGTCATTTGAATATTTGCACCATCTAATCTTACTTTAAACAAACTTAAGTAAAGACTATAGAAAATTGGGTATAAAGCAAAAATCGAATAACCCACTATCCATATCAAAATAAATGAAAAACCTATTAAACTTTGTCTTCTTCTATTAGTAATCTTAACTCTTAAATTAGAGAAAAATATCCAATTATGTACTTCTTTTCTAAAAATAAAATTATGAGACAAATAATATTTAACCTTGCCTAAAACTTCTCCTGCTTTTTTGAGGAAGTTACTAATAAATCTCATCATTAGTTACCACCTCCTACATAGTAGTCAAAGGCATCAACAGTTATTGAATCCACTACTTTATCAGTTGAAGTATAGTTAACATAGATAATCTTACCATTGGCATAGGTATTTTTAACCAAACCTGTCATAATTACTTCTCTAGCAACTAAAGGCTCACCAATCACATGTTTTAAAGCATCATTAATATAGTTATATTCAAATACTACAGTATCTTTCCATAAATCAAACTCACTTGTAAAGATATATTCTAAATCAGTATCTTTAAGTAAACTTGATTCATTCATTGATAAAACAAAGGAAGGGTAAACCCCAAAATCAATTAAAGTTAATAATTGATCAATACCAAAACTATTGAAATTTAAATAATCACTATACATTGGCATATTACCTTTTAGTACTATTTGTAACAAAGGTACTAAATCATCAAAGTATTTTAACTGAGAATTATACAATGGTGCATTCATAAAGGCTTCAGTATAAGCATAAGCATAAGCAAATGGATACTTGTAATTTGCAAAACCATCATAAGCATCAAAAATATTCATATAGTAGTTAAGCGAATCTTCTCTTTGAAAATAGCCTGAACTATAGTAACTAAAAATTGTATTACCTATATTTTCAAATAAGACATTAACGCCTAAATCCTGATAATCTTCAAGATGATCTGTCGCCAGGATAACTGATGACTCGGGATAGATTAAAGATATACTTCCATAAACACAATCTTCACATTCTATCGTTAGTGGAAAACGATTAATTCCCTTAGCTAAATCTCTTCTACTAGAAAACGAATCTGCCGCTGTTCCAGCTACTCCGTAATTATTTATTAAAGATACTCTAGCACTCTCTTGTAAAAATGTTAGCAAATCTCTAAACTCTTTATTGCTTCCTAAAGAATTATCAAAATCAACTTTAGATGGTAATTGGCCACTATAGCCACCATCATTCCACCCCATTAAGCTAACTTCAAAATCAGCAATTCCTTGACTGATAAAATAATTATGCATATCTAAGACATCATCTGTTGAACTCATTTCTAAGGTACTTGTACCAAAGAATGATTTCTTAGAATCAGCCATTAAATAACTGAGATGTAAGGGAATATTATCTGAAGTAATTTTAGGTTCTAATATGTTTTTTTCCTCTAGATACTCTCTATACCTATTTCCTATTCCTACATAATTTGCCTCTTCATCATCCAATACTTTATATAGGACTTGAATATCATCAGTCATGGTTTGGATGTTTCTAATAGCTCCACCAGAACCATCACTAGTAAAACTTTGACGATAAGTTTGACGATAATCAAACTTTGGAAATACAAGGTTGTAATCGATATTATGTGCTCCATTCTGATACATTAAAAGCCTAGCATTAATATCGCCGCTTTCGATTATTCCTAAAACAGCATTTTGGTTAACCCCATGGACCATACCAAATATTGGCATCGATAATGGATATGACTGAACTGACTGAGTCAAAGATGTTAAGCCATAATTTACTCCATAAAATCTTGCCTCATAAGGTGATTTAAAGCGGCCTTCATTATCTTCATATCTAACTAAAGCGCCTGCTCCATCAGGAATAACCATATATCCAGGAATTTCATCTAATCTTGTCGCTCCTAAACCTGGAAAAACAATAATGCTTGATAATAAAACTTCTTCTGGATCATTTTCTTCAATTGACTCGTACGGTATCTGTGCTTTAATACCATCCGATTCTAAAGTAACAATCAAATCAAAATTAATGTTTAGTTCAGTAAAACCAAACTCAATCATCTGTTCTAAAGTATATCTTCCTTCTAAATATAAAGGATATAATCTTTTGCAGTTTCTCGTTGCACAGTAGCCACCTAAGGAAAGTTCAATCTTTAAACCATTTTCAATCGGAGTTTGGACTTGAGTAAAAGCAATATCTGCAATTCCCACATTAGATCTAATGTTCATGCTCTTAGTCACTGTAATATACTCAATACCTAAACCACCTGATAATAAACCGTCATAGGTTCCTGCATCGACATTATTGATGTGGGTCGCAAACACATACCCTGTGTTTTTATTCTCAATTTTGAAGGAAATGATATCTTCATCATAATATAGTCTTAGATTATCATTTTCCGCAATTAAATCATCACCAGATCTTATGCTAATATTGTAATCTGGATCAACAAGACTTAAGTCATCTACTCTAGTATAACGAGAAGATCCTAGTTTCATCGATTCAATATAACTTGGCTGTTCAAGATCAAAATCACCTTCATTGTTAACATTGATAACAACTGCCGTAATGGAAGTTAGAGTTACTATGCTTAAAACCACAAATTTCTTTAAAATATTAAACACGATAATACACCTCCATTATCAGATCAACAATTAATTTAAACAACTCGTTTAATAAGATATAAACTATAAATGTTCCCAATAACATAATAACCATAGTAAAGAATGAGATAAAGATTGAAACTATTGTTTCTTTAACAGTATAGAAATGAGTTTCTTTAACCATAAAGAAGAAATATACAATAGCTAAGCCAATACCTAAGAATTCGATAAGAGAAATTATGAAGGTCTCATTATAAGTTAAACCTTGAGAAATAATTGTCAAAATAGGTAAAATTAAAAAGTAAGGTGATACTGCATATATTGTAGTAATATAGATATCTTTGAAACGTCCTTCTCCCTCTCTAATACTACCGATTAAATAGTTAGCGAAAACAAAGAGGAAGATTGGTAAAAATACTTTTAAGATTTCTTCTAAGATATTAATATTTGCAATAATACGGTTATTGAATAGAAAACCGAAATTATAAATATAAATAATATAAAAACTAAAGAAGATAAGTAAGAGAATTGTTGCGGATAAATATCCGACTCGATTTTCTCTTTTAATTAAGTAAGTAGATTCCGAAGGGTTCTTTAAATACGAGAACATAAATAAAATTTCATCAACTATTCGACTTTTCTTTCTAACAAAATTTACACCTTTAGTAACTGGTGAAAACAAATACTTAAAGAAATGTAACTTTAAGTTGATTACATAAGCAATCAAAAAAGCAAAGAAGAATAGCAAAATAACACCGACATTATCAATTAAATAAGCGTTTCGTACTTCCCAGAAAGCATCACTATAGCCCTCTTGGTCTCTTGCCTTAGCGTATTCTTCCATGGCAAGGTCATATTCACCTAAACTATAATATGCGTTTCCTAAGCCTTTATGAGCTAAATCAAACATATCGTTCATCTTAAGTACTTCTAACCAAGGATCACGACTATCAATATACTTTCCATCTTGATAAAGGGTTAAAGCATAATGAACTAAATCAGCAAAACCAGTTGGTGTAAAGATTTGTAGTTCATTACTTGAACCGTCTAAAACATAAATATTATAAGAATCATCAACTGCAATCGCTGATGGAACATTAAATAATCCTGCAATTTGATTACTCTCATCTTGTCCACCAAAGGCAAATAACAAGTTACCTTCGATATCATATTCAAAAATATAACCTGATTTTGTAATTGTATAGATGTTTCCAATTGGACCAACATATACATCTTGTAAATCTTCAAGATTAAACACTTCACCTAAGAGATTCTCACCATTGATATTAAGTCTTTTTACTCCAGTAGATTCCTCACCTAAAGTAACTGTGTGAATCAAACCACGATTATCAATCGCTACATTTGATATTTCTGGAGGTGATAACTGATACAGATTTTCTCTTTGCTCATCAGTAAAAAAGAAGAATTGTAGAATAGTTCTTAAGGAAGGCGTAATCGAGTTCGTACCAAAATATCCTAAAAACTCATTATCATTCGTATACTGAGCTAAACCTCGAGAACCATTATTTAAAATGTAAACATTACCCCTTGAATCACTAACAATCTTTTTAGGTTGGAACTCATCATTCCCAAAGAGTGGTGAAACAGGCTTAGTATACGTTTGTAAAACATCACCGTTTTCAGCTAACTTATAAGCTATGCCGCCACCACGATCAGCGACATAAATATTTGCATCTTCATCAACATAGACACCAGTAGGGTTGACTAAAAAATCTCCGCCGATAACTTCAACGTTTTGATCTTCTAAACTAAATTTAATAATTTTACCTGTCGATGTTTCTATGTTTGTTGATGCGATATAGACATTATTATCGTCATCAATAAAAATATCATTTGGTCGGTCAAGACTTTCACCATATACTTCTGTTTGACTTGTAAGAGCCATGTAAGCAGTCTGTGTCGGTACAAATTCGCCATTACTTATTGTAAATGTATCGTATCTAACTCCTGATTCTGCTTTTGTGGTTACACCGAACGAACAACCAACAATCACAAGCAAAATTAGAGAAATCCATAATTTTTTCATTATTTAATACCTGAATGAGCCATAGTGTTCATGACTTTTCCTTGTAAGAAGATAAAGATAATAATGTTCGGTAAGAAAGAAATCAGTGAAGCCGCTGCCATTATCCCTTGACCAGCAACTGTATTACCAGTTCTAGCTGCTAGGGTAGAAAAATAAAATGCCAGAGTTTTCATTGAATCATCATTTACATAAAGAGTTGACCCGATAGTATCATTCCAAATTAACTGGAATGACAGTATCCCCACCGTAGCTAAAGCAGGTGAGACAATTGGTACAATAATTTTTAGAAATATTTGCATTTCACTCGCCCCATCAATTTTCGCACTCTCAATCAATTCATTTGGTGTTTGGTCAACAAACTGTTTAACTAAGAATAACCCAACCGGCATTGCAATAAGCGGTAATACCAGTACTAAGTAATTATCAATCAAACCAATTTTTGAGATAGTTAAATATCTTGGTATAGTTACTGCAATTGGTACAAACATCAACGCTAAGTTGTTGATTTCAAACAAGGTTTTCTTCCCCTTAAACTTAAGTTTAGATAAACTATAAGCTGCTAGAGAAGTAATCATAACCGATAAAGTAACACCAATAACAGTAACTAATACACTGTTAAAAAGATATCTACTAAAGGGAATACCTGATTCTGATGCTAAAGAGAACAAGTCTCGGAAATTATCAAAAGTAGGTACTCTAACAAAGAACTTAGGCGGATAAGCAAAAAGTTCGTTGCTCGGTTTAAATGCATGAGAAATAATAAATATAATTGGTAAAGCCACAAATAAAGTCATTGGAATCAAGAAGAAATAGAACTTTAATTGGCTTTTATGATATCTTACTGGATTAATTTTCATCCCTTGAAAAGACGCCATAATATCCCTCCTAATCCCTTTCTCCGAAGAGGCTCCAAGTACCCTTAGAAATCGAGTAAATCAGAATTAGTAAAACAACACTAATCGCTGAAGCATACCCCATTAAATATCGGATAAAACCGAAGTCTTCGATATGATTAACTAATAATTGACCAGCATATTGTGGTGTTGGATTTGCCCCTGATAATTGGACACCAATAGCCCCAACTTGGAAGGTTCCCACCACCGCCATAACTGCACCAAAAAGCATCTGTGGTTTCATAGATGGTATGGTAATATAAAATATTTCTTGCCAGCGATTTTTTAAACCATCAACATAAGCCGCTTCATATAATGATTGATCGATATTTAAAATACCCGCTAACATCGCTAAAAATCCTACACCCATTGACCCCCATAAACTAACAACAATCATAATTGTCATCAAATGGTCAGGTGATGTAAGAAACTGAATTGGTTCTTCTACTAGACCAATATTAAGTAATAAACTATTTAAATAACCAGTAGAATCCCCAGAAAATAAAACTGTCCAAATAACACCCATAGCTATCCCAGCTGTCATCGAAGGTGAGTAAAGAATAATAGCTAAAACAGTTCTTTGCTTATGTGGAACTTGGGCTAACATCCAAGCTAGAACAAAACTTAAAAGATATCCTACCGGTCCAACAATAAAAGCAAACTTAAAAGTATTAGGTAAAACATATTGCATAAAAACTTCATCTCTAGTTAGTAATTCAATATAGTTCTTTAACCCGATGAAATCAGGTGTTTGAATCGTATTAAAATACGTAAAAGACAAAACTATTGCAATAATGACGGGAATAATAATAAAAGTAGTAAAAAGCACTACATAAGGAGTGAAGAACCATGCCGGATGATTCATTTTCCTAATCATTGGTCATCACGTCCTTTCAACCAATCATCAATATTATAAATGGTCGGTACTTTATAGTTTCTAATTACAACCCCGTTTTCTACATAATTAAACTCTTCCATCTTATACAAGATCTCTCGATTTGAAGTTTTTGCAGCTTCATCAAGGGCAATACGCGGATTTGCATCATCAAAAACAATGGTATTCCAAGCGTTAGAAATCTCTCTTTCTACCATATATGATCCAGGAATTCTTGAAGCTTCTAGAGCATATTCCCATTGTCCTAAAATAACATCAATATGTTCTGCTGGTAAAGGTAATTCAGCAAAGGCTTCTAGGTTAGCTGTATTCCAAAGATATTCTACTCCATAAGTGGTTTGCAAGCGCATTGAAAATTGTGATTGAACTTCAGTTGACATCCACCACTCTAAAAATCTCCAAGCTTGTTCTGGTTGGTTAGTGTTAGAAAGAATCATGGAAGCTTGAGCTCCACTAGCTGCCCATCTTTCTACTTCTCCACCAGCTTTTTCAACTCCCGGATGTAAAGCAATATTCCACTTACCAGCAATTTCTGGTGCAGCAATTGTAAGTTGTAAATATGTAGCTAAATCACTTATTCCAATCGGTAAAGTCCCATAACGGAAATGTTGATAAAAATTAGGAACTTCCTTAGGCATATTGTAAACTGTAAATAAATCGGTCATCAACCTCATACCCGCTAATGATTCTTCAGAATTAATAGCTGTTAACATCCCGTCAGGACTGTATAATGCTCCATCAAACTGATAGATAAATGGTATAGTCGCAACGAAAGGTTTAAAACCTTTAAACAAGGCTAGAGGTTCATAATAATTCATCCCGAACCTCTGTAACTCAGGTAAGATTTCAATTACTTCTTCCCAAGTATCAGGAACTGGTATATTTAATGAGTCTAAGATATCTTCACGATAAAATGTTACCCAAAAGTTTTGGGTTTCTGGAATACCAAAGACTCCATCCTCAAAGGCATAAGGAATCATTGCTCCTTTAGCAAATAGAGCAACTGTTTCTTCATATCCATCAAATTGACGTAGGTCTAAACTTGCGTCACGAATCGCAAATTCATAAGGTATCCAGTGATTTACTCCCAAAGCAACATCAGGAGCGTTCCCAGCTGCATTCGCCAAAATTAACTTATTCTCATCTGGCATTAATGATAATTCTACGTTTATTCCTGTATCTTGAGTAAACTGAGAATCAATCATCATTTGCATTATTTCAATATATTGTCTTGGGTGATTTACCCAAACATCAATAACATCATCACTTGATTCTGTTACTTGATAATCTCTTTCAGTAAAGCTTAAGAAAAACCTCTTGGTTGATTCAAAACTTCTTTTAAAAATATTAGCTTTAGCTCTTGGTAAAGATTCATCACCACTTAGGTAAATAGTTTGAATATCTAAACCATTTTCTAAAAAGCTTTGGACAACATTTCCTAGTCTTTGAGCAGCCGATGAGTTACCATCTGCTAGTAACAACATCTTACTAGGAATATCATCAACATCCTCTCTTAATTTTTCTAATTGATCTTGTGCAAGATTTATATTCGTTAAAAGTCCAGGATTATTATGATGGGAGTAAGATTTTAAGTGCTCTGTTAGTTCATCAAGTAAAGTCAACCACTTGTCCAATCTATCTTCAACATCAGGAATAAAATTAATTAACTTCCATGATCGATATTGGTCTGGATTATTTCCTGTTAACTTCTTAACTTCTAAACTCAAATCAGTTATTTCTTCCATAATACCAATTAATGTTTCATAAGCGTCACGGTATGGTTCAAGAACAACTCTTAAACTTATCTCATGTTTTCCTGCTTCTAAATAAAACAGAAAAGGCTCTTCCTCTTGGAAAAGCATATTTTGATAATCTTTTGTATAATGGAAAGTTAACATTGAAGCTTCTTTAAAAGGAATTTCTCCGTCAATTCTTAACTCACGAAAAACCGGCATTTGCATTAAATAATCTTGTCGGTATTTTAATCCAATATGGTAATATCCTGTACTAGGTATTTCAAGTTCATATATTATCTCACTGTTACCAGCGCGATAACTATAACCATCTATTGCATTCAAACGCATTGAATCTGTTTCATAGATTACCGCTGAAGGATCAGCTTCTGATCTTAATCTAATCGATGGTGTGTTTTTTAAATCTAATTCACTTGCAGAAATTATAATCTGTTCATCTTGAAGTTCTCCGGTATTATTTTGCAAGTATTCATTGTAGCTACTTAATTGTAATGGTTCGGTGAAACTAACCTTTCCAATTAAAAGTTCACCACTTTTCATTCTAATTGTAACCTTATTAACTCCAGCATTTAACTCAAAAACTAATGGTTCTTGGTTTAAACCCGTTGTATCTTTTAATCTTGTTGTTTGTACTATTTCGCTTTTAACTGAACTAGGCATTACCTCGTTCCCATAACGATCTAAAACAAATGTTTCACTATCAAACTTCCATAAAGCTGGTAATTTAATGGCTTGAGCTTCCTCAAAAGGCAATTCATCATTGATTAATACAGTTACTTCTGAAGCTAAGATAGAACTAGATAAGTCCAAGTAATCTAATTCAATATTGTATAATCCAGCCTCTGCTAGATTAATATTAAATGAGATTTCTTCATCAGCCTCTAACCTACCCAAAGGTTCTAAATAGTCATAGTCAACCCCAGAAACTGTCTCATCAAATAATGTATCGGCACCAAAAGAAATGCTTTCAGCAGCATTATCAGCAGTATATTCTTTACTCACTTGAACATAGTTTTCTTTAGCAAAATCATCGTTTAATGTCATTTCTTTTTCAAAAGCTATATAGTCAATATTCTCACTGCGGCCACTCAGCAGGACAATAGTTAATACAGCAACAAAAATAGCTGCTAGAATAAACTTTTTGACCATGGCTCTATTTATCACCATTCAACATTCCTCCTAAAATTAGGACAAAGTCTTCCTCTTTTAATAAGAGGAAAACTTTGTCTATTTAAGTATCTAATTCTATTCTTCTTCTTGAGTTAAAGCTGCCTCAATCATCATATTAATTTGTGTTTCCCATTCTGAAGCAAATACTTCAGGAGTTACTAAACCATCATTAATTCTAGTCCAGTAATCATTTTCTTCATTACCAACCCATTCCCAGAATTGTTTGTATCCAGGTAACCATTTATCTGTATCTGGTTTTCCTTGAGGTAGTAATTCAACATTTTCTCTTAAACCTTCAACAAAATCAACATAATTGTCATTGATTTCTTCCCAAACTTCTGGAATATCAGAAACAGGGAAACGGTCGATATATAAATCGCCTCTGTCAGCCATAACATCTAGTCTTGTTAACCATCCATCTTTACCAAAAGTCATCCATTTAGCTAATAGATAAGCTTCCTCAGGATGATCCGTTTGTGAAGAAACTACTTGATAATCTAAGATAGTAGGCGGGAATTGACCAGCGTCACCACCAGGGTAAGGCCAGAAACCTAGTTCGATTCCGTTGTCAAGGAACATGTCTTCAATCATCCAAAGATTCCATGAACCATCTATCTTCATACCAATATAACCTTCATACCAAGGCCAAATATCTTGACCAATTATAGCCATTTCTTGTTCAGAGAAAGCAGCTACTACATTTTCTTCCATCAAATCAAGTTTTAAGTTATAAGCATCAATCCAAGCTTGAGAAGTGAAATTAAATTGCTCGCCATCCCAAGTGTTATAACCAACATCCACTGCATCTTGCATTGGGAACGTTGTTTCAAAGTCTAATGAGCCATACCATGGATCAATAGCATAGATATAGTCATTTTTCCCTACTTGACGAATTTCTCTCGCAATTGCGACGAACTCATCATAAGTCCAATCTTTATCAGGAATAGTTATATTATAATCATCAAACAAAGTAAGATTCATATAGATTCCTTTAATAAATTGGAAAGAAGGAACTGCATATCTTTTACCATCAAAAACACCTGTAGCTGCAATATTAGGGAATACTAAATCTGTTTCAGGGTCATTATCCCATAATTCAGTAATATCTAATAACATTCCGTTAGCATAACCTGTAGGTACATTATCAATCGCAAAAACATCTGGTAATACTCCAGCAGCTTGTGCATTTAATAAGTTTCCAGTGAATTCTGCTCCACTACCAGTTATATCTTGACGTAGATCAACAGTAATATTTGGATACTTAAGTTCAAAAGCATCAATTAAAGCTTGGTTCATCTCTGCATCGCCCCAATCAGCGTAAGAAAGAACTATTTCTTCAACTGGCTCATTTGTTGTAGTGCTTTGAGTTGAACCACTTGTTGTTGTCGTTGTTGTTGTTTGATTAATATCTGAAGTTGTGTTACTAGTTGTCGATGTTGAACCTTCTGTAGTTGTAGTAGTTGTAGTAGTTGTAGTTACAACTGATCTATCACAAGCTAAAACTCCAAAAGAAACTAACACGAAAACAAAAACTAATAATATTTTTTTCATATTATTTTCCTCTCTTTTCAAATGGTAATACTTTTCTTTCTACCATTTCTCTAAATGACCAACCTGGTCGTTTGTTTGTTGATTCTTCACTTAGTTTATAATTCCAGAAAAACCAACCATCTGCTTCTTCAAAAGCTAATAATAATGTATTAGCTAACGCTAAATGATAAGCTTTTTCTTGGACACTATCCTTAGCATAAGATAGTGTTTTTTCAGCCATACCCACAGACCATTCACCAATGATAATCGGACATATTTCTCGCATTTTTCTAATTACTCGCATTCTCTGTTCAACAACGAATTCAAGTAAATTAAATATCTCTGCATCACGTCTTATCTCGCCAAAGACTTGGTACATGTGTGTATCTAAATAAACATTTTCAAACTTATTGTTCTTAAAAAAATCTTCCCACTGTTTTAACCTAAAGGCATCATGAAAAATTATACTGATATCTTTTGATAGTTTTTCTCTAATTAGATGATAACCTTTTAAATAGAAATCTTGTATTATCTTCATATCAATTGAGATATGTGGTTCATTCAATAATTGAATTCCTGACAACATTTTATCTTTGCCATAATTATCACATATCTCCCCAATAAATTCTAGGGTATCACTAATGTTTTTTTCATACTTAGGCCAGTCAATCACACCTGATAATCCGCCATTATCAAAGCCGTTTTGACAACCCTTCGCAGCGTGAACATCTACTACTACAAAAAGATCATGTTTGTTAGCCCAGATAAAAGCTTTATCTAAATACTCTTTACAACTAAAATATGGTTTTTCAGCCTTAAATAACCAGTGCCCAACAGGAATTCTTACCGTATCTATCCCGTGTTCCTTTAGCCAAACAAAATCTTCCTCAGTTATAAAGGTATCTCGGTGTTTTTTTAACATTTCTAAAGCATCACTTCTTTGTTCTAGTAAGTGGTACTCATCCTCAGCTTGATATGTATCATAAAGTTCTGGTGTCATCCACTTTTCTAATACTAACCAACCACCAAGGTTTATTCCTCTAATTTTCTCCATATAATCTCCTTAAGAGAGAAGGGGCATAGGCATGCCCTATGCCCTAAATCTAATTATGCACAAAAGTATTTATCTAATATTGATATTATCTACTTCTATTATACCGTAGGACTTTGATAATCCCAACCATTAAGTACTAAAGTTCCAGAAGCTCCAACTGTTGTTGAGAAGATAACGATTAAATTTAATCCATCTCTTTCAGCTTCAGTCAAAGTTGATAAATCAAGGGTATATTCTTGAACTGAACCAGTAGCTGTAACTGAACCTTCAACTGCTTTACCGCCACCTTCAATTTTAAATAAATAATCTTGACCTGCTTCACCAGTAAATGTAAAGACGATTGCTGTATTAGTTCCATCAAACTCTGGAAGAGCACCTTGAAGATTATTGTTCCACCATGCTGTTGGAGTATCTGTATAAGTAACAGTTTTTTCTGTTTCAGTTTCAACTAGTGTCATACCGTATCCAGTCCAAACTTCATGTAGAACATAGTTCCAATCATAAAGTACTAAAGTTCCTGACGCCCCAACTGTATGAGAGAAAATGATAATTAAGTTTAATCCATCTCTTTCAGTTTCAGTTAAAGTTGATAAATCTAATGAAAAACTTTGTAATGAACCGGTTGCAGTAGCAACTGCTTCAACAGCTTTACCGCCACCTTCAATTTTAAACATGTATTCTTGCCCAGCTTCACCTGTAAAGATAAATTCTATTTCTTCTTTTGTTCCATCAAAATCAGGAAGAGCTCCTTGAACATTATTATTCCACCATGCTGATGGAGTTTCAGTATAAGTAATTGTCTTTTCTGTTTCAGTTTCAACAAGAGTCATACCATAACCAGTCCATACTTCTGGAGTTAAATAATCCCAACCATAAAATACAAATGTTCCTTCTGCACCTTCTGTTTTAACAAAAATTACAATAAGGCTTAAGCCATCTCTTTCAGCTTCTGTTAAACCAGATAAATTCAAAGTAAATTCTTGCATTTCTCCAGTAGCTACTACTGCTGCTTCAACAGCTTTGCCGCCACCTTCAATTTTAAACATATATTCATGACCTACTACACCTGTAAAAGTAAATACTATAGCTTCTTTACTTCCATTAAACTCTGGTAAAGCTCCTTGAATATTATTGTTCCACCAAGCAGATGGAGTTACAGGATAAGTTACTGTAAGTTCTGTTTCAGTTTCAACGATAGTCATATTATAACCAGTCCAAACTTCTTCTGGATCTTCAACTGGATCTTCAGGAGCAGTATAAGGGTTAAAACTTCTAAAGAAGAAAACATCATCGATATAAACTGTACCAGGTACAGCACTGCCAATAAGACCTAATTCAAAGTCAAGTTTTCCGATTACAGCTGTTCCATCATAAACAAATGTATGAACAAAAGTTTGATATTCTGTTGTTAAACTTGCTACAAATAGATTTTCATGAGCAGCTGAATCAATAAGTTTAAAGTTAATATCTCTTGCTGCGTCTGCATAAGCTCTAAATTCAATTGTATAAACTGCGCCAGGGATAAGTTCTATTCCTTCTTGGAATAATTGAATAGCCCAGTTTGCATCACCAAGTAAATCAGTAATTAACTCAAATTCACCATTTTCAACTGAATACATAACATTTGGAATACCACTTCCGCCATCCCAATCTTGTGACCAAACATTCCAATCTAACATTTGATCGAAAGTACCATTAACCACTTGATTAGTTTCTGCAACAACTACACTTGCATCTACTTCTTCAAATAGAATATTATCAAATGTAACTGTACCAGCAACAGAAGCGCCAATAACACCTAGTTCAAAATCAAGTTTACCAGTTGTAGCTGTTCCATCATATAAGAATTCATAAGTATATGTAGCCATAGTTCCTGTTAATACAATAGTATCAAAGAACTCAGCGCCATTACCATCAATTAATTTTACGTTTATTTCTCTAACTGTATTTGCCATTGCATCGAAAGTAACTCGATATGTTTTTCCAGCTTCTAAAGTTAATCCTTCTTGATACAATTGAATTGCCCAGTTAGCATTTCCTAAAAGATCCGTTGCTACTTCATAAGCACCTGAATTAATGCCGTATGTTACAGTTGGAATACCAGTTCCTGCATCCCAATTTTGTGACCATACATTCCATCCAGTAGCATCAAATGAAGAGTTATCAACTAACATAGGTTGATCTAAAACTGATAATTCAACATCATCAATTGTAACTGCACCAGCTGCGAAACTTTCAGTATTACCTAACATGAACATAACTCTAGCCATGTCAGTATCAACACCTTCATAAGTAAAGATAAACTCATAAGTTGTAGCTGTAGAATCAAGTGTAAATGATTCATAATAGAAATCTGTTACTTTAGCTGTAATATCTCTTGCAACAGTAGCGCTTGCTGTAAAACTTAATTTGTAAGTTTGCCCTTTAACTAAAGCAATACCTTTTTGTTTAAGCATAACAGACCAATCAGCACCACCAACTGCTGTTACATCGATAACTGCTGCTTCACCAGTAACAGAGAAAGTAGCTGCTGCGCCATCCCAATCAGCAACATAGTAATACCAAATGTCAGCTGCTGTGATATCTGCATATCCATTGTCTGGATCTTGAACTTCTGCAACGATTTCTGTAGTTGTTTCAAAAGTTCCATCAATTACTTCTGTAGTAGGATTGAATACTAAATCAACTACTGTTACAGTAATTGTTTTTGTAGCTTCATTACCTGCTACATCACTTACAGTATAAACTACTGTATAAGTTCCTGGTGTAGAAGTATCTACATCACTTACTACATGAGATGCATCAAGAACGATAACACCATCTAAATTATCTAATACTGTTACACCTTCAAGCGGATCAAATTCTGCTCCAGTTTCTAAGGTAACATCTACTGCACCAGTAATTACTGGAGCTGTTTCATCTGGGTCTGGTGTACTTTCATTAATTGCTACATTATCTAAATAAACTGTAGTAATTAAGTTATCTGTACCTACACCACCAGCTACTGTACCAAATTCGAAAATTAAAGCACCATTAGCATTAGTAGCTTCTGTCATTGTAAACTTAAATGTAAATGTTGCCATTTCAGTTCCTAAATCAAAAATAGTTGTTTGACCTTCTTTGAAATTATCAAACCAAGGAGCACTTGATAATAATTCACCAATTTGAACATGAACTGAACGAGGAGCTAAAGCTCTAGCATCAAAAGTTACCTCATATGTCTTACCATTTTCAAAAGTAATACCTTTGTTTTCTAGACGAGGTTCCCATAAACCGCCACTTACGCTAGCGATTTCAATTTTTAGTTCTTCATCTACTACTGAGAAAGTTGCATTTCCACCTTCGAGACCTGTAGTAGTTGTCCAAATTGACCAACCTAATGAGAAATCACCATTTGGAACCATTTCGTCACCGATCAATGATGGATCGATTTCAACAGTTACATAACGTGTTTCTTCTTTTTTGTTGCCAGCAGCATCTGTAACACTATACTTCAAGAAGTAAGTACCTGTTTGTGCAGTGTTAACTGTACCACTAACAACAATACTTGATGTAATATCGCCGTCTTTATTATCCGTTGCACTAACCCCTTCCATTGGGTCAAATACATCGTCTTTAAAAACTGTGATATCATCTACTCCATTAATAACTGGAGCTGTTGTATCGCCTACAGTCGTAGTTGTTGTCGTTGTCGCCGTAGTTGTTGTTGTCGTTGTTGTTGGAGCTTGAGTAGTCGTAGTTGTCGTTGTTGTCGTTGTTGCTGTAGTAGTCGTAGTTGTCGTAGTTGTTGTGCCTCCAAAAAGGTCACAGCCAACCATTGCAATCATCACAAAGATGACTGATAAAAACAATAAAACTCTTTTCATAAAAAACCTCCATTAAATTTTTATATATATATGTGTATTTCTTTGAAGATACCATTTCTAATACTTTTTGCTACATTACCACTAATTTTATCGCCTAATACAGTAAATCTTTCTTGATTAAAATCGATTAACTCAAACTTTTTAAAAACTTGTTCTCCAAAGAAATCAATTTTCTCTGGATTATGATAAGTAATAATTGTCTTCCTCATAAAATTAAAGCTAATTTTTCCTGATTTATCAAAAAATGACTTTTCGATTGTTGGTTCTGGTTTAAATATTAATTGACTATGTTCGTATTTAAAAGCATTTTTCCCCAGCATCATTAGTAACCAAATGTTTAATGCTTCTACGGTTGAACCACTTAGTCTAGCAAAGAAACCTTGTCCATGAATCTTAGGATTTGGGTTATTAGATGTAGCAATAAAACTTGAATTCTCTAAAATACTTCTACCATAGATTTTTGGATTCATAAAACATACTAAATTTGTTTTTAACTCTTCAAAAAACTCTGTCTTTAAACCAGCTTTTAATAGTCCTAATAAATACTTATAGGTCATATGCAAGAAATTACTTTCTCTTTCTAACCAACCAGGTGTAAAGGCTATTACTCTACCAATTTCATAAGATTCATTATCTAGTGGTACCGAAGTTTTATATTGCAATAACTCTTTATCAAACAATTCACTTGCTTTAACCTTTTTTTCCAACTTAACTAGCTTTTCTTTATCAAAATCAATTTTCAATAATCTTGCTGGCGCTTCTAAGAAAGGCGATATTGCTTTTCTTTTGAACTTAATTGGTTTCACAAGTTTATAACCATTATGACTTTTTGATGTTTCTGGTAACTCTTGATATTCAACAACATCATATGTCAGATAAGTAGGAATTAATCCATCAAATTCATCATACAATAGATTTAACTTTTCCAAGAGATAGTTGCTCATTTTTTCAATTGAGTTAAAAACATCTTGATAATCAACCGCTTTATGCTTCTTACCTAATCCAGCAAATATCTCATCACGATATTTCTCTCTAGCAATAACCCTATCTTCGTAGTTATAACTATTATTTAAAGCTTGATATAAATTATAGATTTCTATCGGTAAGTTGACTTCACCAACACATTTAAACTTTAACATGAAATCTAAAATTCTCTTTAATTCGATTGCTTCTGAAACTCCAGAACCAAACAACCCTGGTAAACCGTTCATTGCATCATTCCATCCTGGTTTACCTGCTTCCATTTCAACACCAAGACCTTCTGGATCTAGTAATGCAAACTTATTTATCGCAAGAACAAGTAATTTTACGAAAAGATTTGAACGATAATACTCGTTTCCTATCTTAGCAAAATCACCTTTATGATCTAGATGCTCTAAACTCTTATACTGTCTAACAACACCTTTATCAATTAAAACACTTTTTTCTTTTTGTTTAAGAATTCTAATTGGCGATTTATAGTACATAAATATTTCTTTATCAAAGTATAATTCCTCAAACCTATCTGGATATACCGCTAGATATGATTCAATTAAATCAAGGAAATAACTAAAATGATCAATCCAATACCCTTCGCCAAAATGAGCTTCGATTTTAAATGAACTATGATTTATAAAATCAGCTAAATATTCACTTTCGTTTGATAAAACTTCAACGAAGTTTCTTTCTACAAAGTTAACTAAATCTCCTGGACTGTAGTTTTTCTTAAAGAAATCAAATAGTTTATTCTTATTATTACCAAAATGCAAATCTACTAAACGATTAAGCTCATCGCCATCTATTTGGTAACTAACTCCATTTACCGATAAAGGATTATATCCATCCAACTGAATTAATGAGGCAAATTGATAGATATTAAACCATTCTACTTCGCGGTGAATTAAAGAATCAAGCCTCCGGTTTTGACAGACATCTCGGAAATTTCCAGGTCCTGTTGAGTAATACTCAGGTGCGAGGGAGAAGAAATTATAATCTCTTTCTAAATCGCCATGCTTTCTTGCGTATATGTGATAAATCTGTTTACCAATTTGCATTGGGTATCCACCCCTAAGCAAATTATCTAAATAATTTTGTTTTATATAGGCATCAAACTCAGGATAATTAGATTGCATATCGCAATCAGCTAGTAATTCTTCAATTACTTCCTTAGCTTCTTTTTCTTTCAGTTTGATATATTCCATTTTAGTTACTCTCGGTAAAACCTTGTAAAGATTATTCAAAGAATGGGTATGTCCAACTATTGCAAATACTTCATAGCTTTTCTTTGAATCAAGATTAATATCAAGTGGTAGAAAGGCTGAAGGAACTTTATTTTGATTTACTTGTTTTGTTTTTTTCAATATTTCAACCGGATTCAACTCAAAGCCCAAAGCTCTTTGTTTTGAAGTGTCATTTAAGAAGATGATTTCACTATCGGCAATTGGAGTAATCAAACCTTCTCCATCAAAACCAACATAAAAGTTACCTTCTCTAACAACAGACACTTCAGCGCTGTCTCCGGTTGAACCCCTCAACTTATAAAAGGCAAAACCGTCTTCAAGACATTCAACATCCATCCAGCTCTGTAAAAGATTTGACAAAGATTTAAACTCATCTGTCCTAACACCTGCTGGAAGAATCTCAGCTAAGCCATCAATTACTTCAAGATGTATTTCTTTTTTAGAAAGGTTAATAATTTCTAGTTTCCTAACAAGAGCAGGAAACTCTTCGTTAGGTAAACCAAAATAACTTACCTTAATCTTTAGGTTTAAAACTGAATTATCTTCTTCAATGCTAACTTTATGTGGTTCAATAATCATTCTTTGCTCAAAAGTACTATTAATCGCAAAGGCTTCATAAACTTTATTTTGAAACTTAATAAACGTTCTAAATCCATCCATAGCCACTGTTTCATAAGCTTTGTTAGCTGAATGGAACAGATGAATTGGATGGTTCTTGTCTTGGAGCCCAAAGCCACTGATTAATTGCGCTCTATTTACATAAAATGTCCATAGAGGAATACCTCTTTTTCCCGCTAAACCGGGGAGGAAATTCGAAAACGTTTTCGTTTTGTTATAGTTTTTTATGATAAATTGTTTCTTATCATAACTGTAATCTGGTTCACTCATTTACAAATCTCCTTCGCTAATTAAAGTAGTTATGCTTCTTTTCAAGCTTGTAAATATATACTGATTTTTATTAATAATCGTTTTAATTGTTTGGTCTTCTTCTGTTTCATTTAAACATACTAACACGATTGAGTTATCAGGATTTAAAAAAGCAATTTGGTTAACTAACTCGTTATCAATTGTAGATTTTATCCGATAAGCTCCAGGTAAGATATGTTTTGAAAAATGCCCAATGTGATAGTAAGAACTATTGATGATCAATTTGTCATTAACAGTGTCTGATAAAATTGGCGCGTCACAATAATTTCCCACATGGTTTGGTCCACCTAACTCATCTAGAGTTAAGTTCCAGTCAATAAACGCTTCACACCAATTAGCGAAATCACCGATGATATTTCTTGAATATCTTTCTCCAGTCTCATAGATATTTGGATGTGGTCCACCTTCTATACAACCTTCACTAAAGATGATTTGCTTATCTGGAAAAAGGTCATGAACTATGCCTAAATTTCCAAATTCTTCACTAACATACCAATGAACTGCAGTACCTGATACATATTTATTAGCTAAAGGATCACTTAAAACTGTTTTAGCTCTTTCAACAATAACATCGCGATTGTGATCCCAAACAAAGATTTTCGTATCTTTAAAGGCTGAATTTACTAAAGTAGGACCTAAATAATTCTTAACAAAGTCTCGTTCATCTTTTGAATCATAAATACAAGAATCCCAAGTTTGAACAGCTGCTGGTTCATTTTGAACCGTTAAAGCAAAAGGTTTTAACTTAGCTTGATTTATTGCTTCTAAGAACTTTACATAGTAATTCGCCCAAGACTGGAAATACTTTGGCAATAACTTACCACCATTATTCATTTGATTATTAGTCTTCATCCACGCTGGAGGACTCCATGGTGATATCAATAACTCTATTGGTTTTAAAGCAATCGCTTCTGCACGCTTAATAGTTGGTATTACATATTTATACTCTCTACTTATATCAAAACTTAGAAGTTTTTCATCATAATCCTTAACATAAGTATAATTTCCTAAAGAAAAATCGCAACTATTCATATGAATCCGTCCTAAATTATATTTAAGTCCTGTCTCCGGGTTAAAATACGCATTTAAAATTTGTTCTTGATTAGTTGCTGATAGTTTATTTAATGTATAACATGCCGATTCAGTAAAAGCTCCACCGAACCCCATAATTTTTTGATATTTAGTGTTTGGATCAATAACAATTAAACTGTCAGGTTCTTTATTTGTATTAAATCTAACACTTTCATGTCGATATCCTTGATATTTTGCAGTTACATAAAATTTTGTCATATTTAATTTCCTTTACGAAAACGTTTTCGTTATTATTATATATAAAAAAGTAAGCGCTGTCAATAATTTTTTCAAAAAAATGAAAATTTTTGCCAATTTCATGTTATTTTGGAAAATTTTGCTTACTTTTTTTACAAATTTTTCTAATTTTTAGAATAAAGTTAATTGTTCGGAATTATTCTTTTTCTTTGCCATCAAATCTCGATAACTAAAATAGATTTTATCAGCTAAATCCGAAAGTGTCATATCTGTTGTATCAATAATTAAATCCAATCCCTCTATTTCATCAAGATTGAAATCAATTCTATCTGCTAAGATCCGCTTTTTTATATCCTCTGGATTATCTTTTCGCATGTTCATACGTTTAATTCTTTGACTTTCCTTTGTTTTTAAGAATATTGAAACAATGTCTGATTCACACTTTTCTAAGAAAGACTTTAAACCCTGCGGTTCTAATATGATAAATTTATCATCAGCTAACTCGCTTTTAGGTGTACCATAATGATTATCATTATAAACGGCAGTTTCTAAGAAATAGCCATTTTTTTTAAGTTCATTAAACTTAGATTTACTAAGAAAGTGATAATCGAAACCATCTATTTCGTTGATTCTTTGCTTTCTTGTAGTACATGTAACTACACGAGATATCGGATAACGATTTATCATTATTTTTGCTGATTCAGTTTTCCCAGAGGCACTAGGTCCAATTAATACTAACATAAGGTTTCATTTATCTCCTTCATTTTCTATTATATCAAATATAGATTTAACTTAATAGATACAATTTCTGTTTTAGATGAAAAATTAAATTTGATTTGTAAATATTGCATAAAAGTAGTATAATATCACCGACATTTTTAGTAAAAGGAGTGTCCCTATGAAAAAAAGAAAATTATCACCTTTTGCAATTATCGCTATTAGTTTCTTTGGGATTATTGCTTTTGGAGCGATATTATTTAAATTACCAATCACTACACAATCTAGAGTTGCTTTATCATGGTATGATTCAATATTCCTTTCTGCTTCTGCCGTTTGTGTAACTGGGTTATCCACAATACCTAATATTGCAGAGACACTATCAGTTTTCGGTAAATTTGTTTTAGCGTTTTTAATTCAGATAGGTGGTCTAGGAATCGTAACTATCGCAATCTACGTTTTAGTCGTTTTAGGAATTAAGATTGGTGTAACCGAAAGATATGTTATTAAAGAAGCTTTAAATCAGTATTCTTTATCCGGTATGGTTAAATTAGTTAGATCAATTATCTTAACAACCTTAATAATTGAGTTGTTAGGAATGAGTATAAACTTTATTGTCTTTATTCAAGAGTTTTCGTTTTTCGATGCTCTAGGACATTCTGCCTTCCATGCTATTTCTTCATTTAATAATGCTGGATTTGATATTTTAGGTGATTCTTCTTTACAAAATTATAGTTCAAACATCCTACTTAACATTAATACTATGGCTTTGATTATCATCGGTGGTATCGGTTTTATCGTTATTGAAGATATTCTTAAAAACAGAAAATGGAAAAATCTTACAATTTATACCAAAATAGTCTTAAAGACTACTTTAGTTCTAATAGTTGCTGGTACTCTTATAATTAAACTTTTTGAATATGGAAATATCACTTGGTTAGAAGCAACCTTCCAAAGTGTTACTACAAGAACCGCAGGTTTTTCAACAGTTAACATCTCTGCATTTTCTTATACTACTTTAGTTGTAATTATGGTTTTTATGTTTATCGGAGCCTCACCAAACTCTACTGGTGGGGGAATAAAAACTACCACACTATTTGTTATCTATAAATCAGTTATTAGTTTTATCAATGGCAAACCATTTATTACTCATAAACGGAAAATTGATGATGCTAATAAGAATAAGGCTTTTGTTTTAGCAATTTTGGCTTTCACAGTAACTATTGTAATGTTCTTAGCTGTTGCTTCAATTGAAGCTAAGAACACCTCCTATAATATGACCTTTATTGAAGTCTTATTTGAGACATTCTCAGCTTTTGGTACAGTTGGTTTATCTATGGGTATTACACCTAGTTTATTACCAGCTTCCAAGATTTTATTGTCAATATTGATGTTTATTGGCCGGTTAGGTCCTATTACTATCTTTGGCATTATGAATAAAAACTGGGGACATCCACCAGTTAATAATGTCAACTATGCTACAGAAAGAATTTTAGTCGGGTAAACTTAAAAACCAAAGTCTAGATTACAGACTTTGGTTTTTATTTTGCATAGATATTTGCTTTTTCTTTAATACTGTTTATTTCAGTTTGACTAAACAATTTTCCGCTGATAATAGCCCCTATAATAAATACCAATAACATTGTCCCGTTAATTATCATCGAGAATTTAAATCCTATTGTTGTTATTTGGTAAAAGACAATTGGTAGTTTTAAAGAACTCCAGACCATTAAGAAGAACAATACATTAGAATACTTAGCTCCCTTTTTCATCATTATCAGCGCTAAAGGAAAAGCTGCTAAAGTTGGTCCGGCACTAAAAGCTCCTAAAAAGAAAGCAAGAGCCATTCCTTTAACTCCAGAATTTTCACCCATAAGTTTAATAACAGTCTCTCGGTCAATCCAAACATCAAAAAGACCAATTAAAACAAAAATCGGTGGAACTATTAAGATCATACTAATGATTTGATTCCAGGTGTTTTCAAACGCTTGATATGTCAAACTGATATCGATAAACGAGATAATTATCAATAAGATTATTGATAAAACTAAAAACTTATTTTTTCTAACAAAATTAAGCATATCAATACACCACCAATACAACTAAGATGACGATAATAGCGCCGATAAAAGAAATTAGATTTCTTAATATCGCGCTTTTTTTACTAAACAATTTACTTTCAACAGCGTAATAAACTAATCCAACACTCATTAAAGTGACTAAAAATCCAGCTACTTGTGGTATAGCTGCGCCATTCTCAAGCAACTCGACACCTAAAGGATATGCAACAAAAGGTGGCATGAATGTAATACTCCCTAAACTTAGCCCAAACACATATCCCAACAACCCACTATCAGGTCCTAAAACTTGAGATATTAAATTTGGTGTAATTATTGCAAGGAGTATTCCGATAAACAAAAATAAAGGAATCAACATTGGCAATAATTTTAAAAAGCTCTTCATTCCTTTTAATAATCCTTTTTTTGTTTTTTCTTTGCTTTTAAGCAAAGATATAATCACTAAAATAATAGTTATTCCATATAATATATACGTTTCTATACTCACGCTAACTCTCCTATTATCTTTCCATTATAACTAATAAAACGAATATATCCAAAGATAATGCAAAAGAAAAGACCAAATCTAATTGGTCTTAGGCATGAAATCTTTTTTTAATCTCATCTTTAATTGATTTTGGAAAGAAAAAGATAATAAACAATAAGATAAATATTGCTAAACCAAAAGCAATAATAGCTGGCCATTTTACTGTTATAACTTTAACTAACACAAGAATTATCGGAACAATTGATAATAAGACAATTGTCAATAGGTAGAGAATATAGTCTCTATATTCAATCCTTTTAACAAAAATAATAACTGATATAGCTAGATTACAAGCAAGTAACAAGAATGGCAATAAATAATTATGAGACCATCCTTCTTTTAAACTCATTTGATCGATTAAAACTAATAAGCCGATCAATAAAGAAGTTATAAAAACAAGTTTTTGAGCAATATTATTCTTAGAAAAAACACCAATGCTAACCAACATCCAGAAAAATATAATGCCACCAATAGGAATAATTGACCATAACTGTCCGGAATTATCAATAAGATTTATCATTACTAATATAATAATTGATGTTATTGTCGCAAACATCAAAATCTTTTTAGTCAAAGGATAAATCGTCCTGTTTATCGAAACATACTCTGGATATTTCTCAAGTTCATTTTCTTTGATCTCACCTTGTAAAATTTGATGACAAAGTGGACAATACTCTTCATGTGTTTTAATTTCTATTTTACATTTATCACAGTACTTCATTAGTATTCCTCCACATAATTACTTTCAATCTCTACTTTAAAACCAAGATTAGTAAAATGTCTAAAGAATTCCTTCTCAATATTAGTTTCCATAATTGACCTTGTAAAAGTGATTTTTAATCGGTCTTGATAAGAAATAATTGCGCAATTTATTGTATTATACTTTCCCGAGTAAACTGCAGCTGTTAAATCAACAATATAAGGTTGCATCGACTCAGGAAAATCAATTTTACCGATATTCGTTAAACTCATTGTATTCAACTTAGCACCTAACATGTTATAGCCTATTTTTAAAGCATATTTCTTTAAAAAATATGGGGTAAATCTTAAAAAAGGATTCTTTTCAAAAGCAACATTTTCACTCATTTTTCTAATCAACTCTGTTTTTGTCATTCCTTTTTCAAATTGAGTTTTTACTAATTCTTTTAACTCTTCAAAAGTAATATCATCCTTGGTCATCACTAAATTTGTTTTCACAAAATTAGAAAAATTTCTTAATGTATTAGAGGGAAAATGCTTTCTTAAATTAACAGGAACAAAGATTTTTACAGGTTTTTGATTAGATTTTAAATGGCTTCGATATTGAATTTGGGTTTTATAGATTACATACATTACTAAGGCAGAAAAATACTCTGTGATTGTCATTTCATTTTCTCGAGCTAATTTCAATATAGCTTTAGTTGAGACTATTCCAGAAATCAAACCGGTTAAATCATCTGAAAGCGGAGTTCCTTTCACAGTATAAGCTCTTTGTTCTGGTACATGCTTTTTGTTTTTAGCATCATAGAACTTCATATTGGCATCTTCATACTCTTCTTTTAAAGGTCTTTCATTCTTAGTTGGAATTAAATTATCTGGAGTAATTGTTTTTCCTGATAGTTTTAGATATTCATAAACCAATCCTTTTAACAGCATAATTACACCTGCACCATCAGCTAATGAATGAAACATTTCTATGACAATATCTTTATTGCGGTATAGAATTTTAAACAAATAACCATTATTATATCTTGGATTCATTTCGCCACAAACATAGTGGTTTAGTTCTTGGACATAAAAAGGTTTAGAGTTGTAATCAAAATAACTCCAAAATAAGCCTTTTTTAAGTTTTACTTTAAACATCGGAAAACGATCTAATATCCCCTCAGTAGCTAATTGTAATAAATCTTTATCAATTTCTTCAGTTAAAGTTATTCCTACTCTAAAAACATTAGTTTCGCGATGATTTGATACTTCAGGAAAAATCTTCCCTGAGTTATCAAGTCGAAACCAAGTATCATGTTTTTTCTCTTTACTCATAATTAACTCCTAATCTGCTCTTCTATAAATGTTCGTATCAATCGCCAAGCTTCTCTTGAAGAAGCCATCTTTCTAAATCCTAAAGGAAAGACATGAAACATTCCTTCAAAATTATGGATAGTAGCATTCTCTAATTTGTTTCTTAATCCCAAAGTATCTGACTCGATGAGTTCATGACTACCAACAAACATTAACAAATCACTAAAACCAGTAAAATCTCCATACTTTGGTGATATTAAGGGATTATGTAAATCATGGTCTCCTGCATAAGCTTTTTTATCTAGTGGTACCGTGCCTTTACCAAAGAAAGGATCCACTTCACAGTTTTTTTCGTAAGACTCACCCTCAGCTGCAAGATCTGTCCAAGCAGACATAGTTATCATTGCCTTTGGTAATTTAATATTCTCTTGTTTTAAAGCTAAGCCTAAAGCAAGTGCCAAACCACCACCAGCACTATCACCAGCAACTATTATTTGTTCGGGTTTAAATCCTCTAGATAATAGATGTTTATATAAATCCACCGATTCTTCCAAAGCCTTAGGGAAAGGGTGCTTTGGTGCTAAGGAATATCTGAGAGAAAAAATCTGTAGTGAAGAGTTAGTTTCCAAATATTTTCTCGCAACTTTCCTATATGTATCATTATAACCAGAGACATAAGCGCCTCCGTGTAATTGAATTAATGCATGAGTCGGTGTTGACTCTTTATATTTTATCACTTCTACCAATACATCATTTACTTTTATTATATTATAATCAATTTTTTTTCCATAAGAATATCGCTTTGATAGCTTATTGGTAAAGGCCATTTTAAATTTAAAATTATATCTTTCTCTAGCTGCTTTAAATCTAAAAGCAAATCTAACCAAACCAACTCCAAATTTGTCCGAACACTTTTGTTTGTGAAAATAATAATTTGTCATGTAAAAACCACCTTTTATTTTATTATATCACAGCTATATGAACTTGTCTTAAATAAAATCGTTTAAAATTTATCGTTTTTGATTTATAATAGTAACAGATTCCATTAATATGAAAAGAGGTATTTACATGAATGTCTTAGAAAGATTTCTTAATTATGTTAAGTTTGATACTCAATCGAAAACTGATAGCACTAATTATCCTTCAACTGAAAAACAACTAGTTCTATTAAATCATCTATTAAAAGAATTAGAAGCAATGAACATCACTGCTTCTATTGACGAATATGGCTATGTGATCGGAAGAATCCCAACTAATCTTAAAAAACCGGTTAAAACTGTTGCTTTAATCGCTCATGTGGATACATCTCCAGATGCTAGCGGGAAAGATGTCGTGGCTAAAATGGTTAAAAACTATGATGGCAAGAGGATAACTCTCAATGAAGAATTACAAATCTTTTTAGATCCAGTTGTTTTTCCTAATTTAAAAGACAAAATAGGTGATGATTTGATTACCACGGATGGCACAACACTTTTAGGTGCGGATGATAAATTAGGTGTTGCTGAAATCATGGCTTTTGCTGAGTTTGTAATGAACAATCCAGAATATGAACATGGCGAAATTGTTATCGTGTTTACTCCTGATGAAGAAGTAGGCAATGGGACAAAGTTCTTTGATACTAAGAAAGTAAATGCTGATTTTGGCTATACATTAGATGGTTCTAAAGTTGGGGAAATTGCTTACGAAAACTTTAACGCTGCAACTGCTAAAGTAACAATCAATGGAAAGTCAGTTCATCCTGGTTCGGCAAAAAACAAAATGTTAAGTGCTATTGATGTTGCTTACGAGTTCAATCAATTATTACCAAAATATATGCGACCAGAGATTACAGAAAACTATGAAGGTTTCAATCATCTATTAAGAATCGATGGGGTTGTAGAAAAATGTCAAATGACCTATATTATCAGAAATCATGATAAAACTATTTTTGAAAAGCAAAAACAAGACTTCTATCTTAATCAAAAATACTTAAATGAAAAATATGATAGTAATACAGTTAAAATTGATATAACTGATTCTTATTATAATATGCGAGAAATACTTGATGACAATCAAAATATTGTAAATATTGCTATTAAAGCAATCAAAGCCAATAGTATTAATCCAATAATCGAACCGATACGCGGTGGAACTGATGGCGCTAGACTGACTTTTATGGGGCTTCCTTGTCCTAATCTCGGAACCGGTGGTTATAATTTCCATGGCCCATATGAATATGCATCTGTTAAAGAGATGAATATTGCTTTAGAAATCATAAAGACACTTATATCTGAAGTCACAAGACTAGAGTAATGAGGTAATTTAATGGCAGAAATCCAAAAAAACGGTATAGAAATAACTAAGCATGATAATGTTGTTCACATCATTAAATTTACGCTCTTCTCTATTTCTGCCGGAATTATACAAGTCATAACCTTCACTTTACTAAAAGAATTACTTAAACTACAGTATTGGCCAGCTTATCTGATTGCTTTAACATTATCGGTTCTATGGAATTTTACTTTAAACCGTAAATTCACATTTAAATCAGCCGCAAATGTTCCTGTTGCTATGATAAAAGTAGCTTGTTATTACTTGGTTTTTACACCACTTTCAACCTGGTGGGGCGATGCTTTAGCTAACATTGGTTGGAATGAATATATAATATTAGGTGGAACCATGATCATTAATTTTGTTACAGAATTTCTATTCACAAGGTTCTTTGTCTATCATAACCAAATCAATACTGCTATTGCTAAATAACTTAACTAGAAAAGAAACAGCGAAGAGAATAATCTCATTCGCTGTTTTTGTTAGGTAATAATTTCATTTAAACCCTCGTTCTTTAGAAACTCGATAAAGGACTTAGTAGGAATTGGACTGAACTGCTTACCAGAATACTTTCTTAACTCATTGATAATCTCTTCAGCTGATTTTACAGTTTTATATGGTCTTGAGGTTGCCATAGTACTTATTGCATCAGCTACAGCTAGAATCTGTGATTCTAAAGGAATCTCTTTCCCTTTTAAGCCATCTGGATAACCACTACCATCCCACCATTCATGATGATGTCTTACTAATTTCGCTATTTCTTGTAACTCATTTGATTTTGATAATACCTGATAGCCATATTCAACATGCTTCTTCATTTCTTGGTACTCTTCATCAGTTAATCTTGTTGGTTTGTTAACTATTTTGTAGTCAACACCAATTTTACCAATATCATGGACAATACCTGACCAATAAAGATTAAACAACTGTTTCTCATCTAGCCTCATCATTTCGCCAATCTTAAGTGAGAGTCTAGCGACTTGTTCACTATGTCCACTGGTGAACTTATCATATAATTCTAAAGTTCTAATTAGAGATAATACTAAATCTTGTTTTAAGTCGACAGTTTTCTGGACTAATAGCTCCTGAGTATAGAAGTTATTCATAATATTTTGAAAGCTTTGATATTGTTCGATAACTTTTTGATTAAAAGCTTTATTAGTGTTCTCAAAAATATCAAAACTAATTCCCGCCTTTATCCCTTCGCTAATTTGAAGACTTAAATAGACGGTTTCTTTTGGTTTAGGAAATTTTTCGATAAACTTATCATAATCTTTATCAAGTTCTTTTTTTAATTGATTTTCTGATTTCTTTAACCAAAAGACTTTTGCTTTATCCCATAAAAAATCTTTCTCATCAAAATTTAGAGTATTGAGTTCATCAATATCAATATTTATCCCTTTTAGGTATTTAACATGAGAATTATCGATAATATAACAACTAGCTCTATCAAAATCTCTAAAGACATTAACACTGATATCAAAGACCTGAATTAAGTATTCTTGGTTTATCGAGATGTTTTCCTTGTATAACTTATCACCCATTTGAAATAAATTGAAAATTGATTCTAATATCTCATCTAGTTTTAAAGTTGTATTAGTCAACTCTAAATCTTTTTTTAAGTAATTATCAAGGAAATATTTAATCAAAACACTTACCAAAGACATTACAATTAAGAATAAGTTGATCTCAAAGATAATCCTTCTAATACTAGTAATGTCTATATTGTTTAAATAGAAAAACTGAAAGGCGATAATATAAATATAGTTTAACAAAAGAATCATCCGATAACTTAGAGCTAAGGCTGCAAAAACAAAGAATATTACCAAGATAATATCAAAATTAGTAAAAGTAAATCCAGGAATCACTCCTAAAAACATTAGAATTATCAATATAATAAATCCCAATACATATAGTGCATTGCTGATTAATTTCTGTTTGGTTATATCTGATTTATCATATGTATAATTAAGAATAACTAACGAACCAAAGACTAAGCTTCCGGTAAAATCCCCGATTAAACTTCTAGTTAAAACATCCAAAAAGTTTATTGTCTCATTGATAGAAATTAAAACTCCACCTTTAATAACTCCACCAATCAAAACTACAATGTTTATCGCAAGTACATAGAGAATAAAGTTTTGCTTAACAAAAATGTTCTTGACCTTAAATTTATCCATAATAAACTTAAAGAAAAATGCCTCTAAAAATGATACAAAACTAAAAATCAAGCTATAATTAAAAGCAAGACTTAACTGATTGTTAGCCAATAAAAACTGGTTGATAAAATTACCTACTAATAATCCTAGAATAATCCCTAAAGCACTTCTTTTTCCATAGAGAAAATACCAGCCTAATACTAACCCAATAGCTGGCCATAGAACTGATACTAAAGCAAATTCATCAGTGAAGTTATGACCAATTATTATTGTAAATACTAGCACAAAGAAAATAACAAGATTAAGATTAATAAATGACAGTTTTTTCATTTATTTTTCACACTTTCTAAAACCATTTCTTAAATTTAAAGAAGCCAATCATTAACACCATAATGCTTAAACATATTCCCGCAAATATCCATAACGCATTAGGGTTAAGCAATATGTCAAAATAAACAAAGTTCATCCCAAAAACACCTGCTAAAAATGACAAAGGAATGAATATTGCACTAAAGATAGTTAAGGTCTTCATAATTGTATTTGTTCGGTCATTAATATTATTTGTATGCATTTCATATAAAGACTTAATCTCTTCCCAGTCTAATTTCATTTTATCATCTAAACGATATAAGTGATCTAGTAAATCCTTATAGTATTTAACTAAACCATTAACTGGTTTTTTACCTAAAATATCTTCAATTAAATCTATTGACTCTACTAATGAATTAGTATGAGTTTTCATCGATAAAACTTCTTTTCTTACTCTATGTAGTTCATCAATATTATTCGTTTTATCAGTTATAATTTTTTCTTCCCACTCATTAATCAATTCACTTACTTCGTGTTCAAAAATGATATTTATATCAATTAAAGCATCAATTATCAAATAAAAAAGATACTTAGCTTCCTTTGATCTGACTTCTTTTTCATGATTGATTAACCTTTCTTCAATAACATCTAACATCTTCGGTGGATTTTCATTAAAAGTAAAAACTGTATTATCTTTTAATAACACACTGATATATCCATGAATAAAGTTTTTTTCTATATAACTAGTGGTTTTAATTATCGCAAAAAAACCATTGTCAATTTCTTCGATTTTAGCTCTTTGGTTAAGGTTAAAAATATCCTCGATAATCAAACTGTCAATCGACAACTTCTTAAGTTCTTCAACAATTATCTCAGTATCTGTAAAGCCATTTACACGAACCCATACTTGATGATTTTCTTCTTTTGGTTCTGGTCCTACAAAATCCTTATTATAGTAAATCTTTTTAATCACTGTTTTCGTTTCTTTCTTACTAGTATTAAAAATTGTACCTGGAGGTAGTAATTTTTTAAGTTCCATAATCGAATTCCTTTCTATATCTTTATTTACATTGATAATTTGTGATATAATATCTAAACAAGAGGGTTAAAATGAAGAAAAGATATATTTTTATTCCAATAATATTATTCGCATTCATTGCGCATATATTTTTAACATACTTTGTCTTTGACGAAATTAAACCGTTGCTTTCGTTTCTTTTAACTGTGCCTTTTTATGTAATAGTATATGTATACTACCGAGAAACAAAACTTGTAGTCTCATACTCATTTATCGCCATATTTACTACCTTATCTTATTGGATATTTATGGCTTTTATCGATATCTTTCCTTTAACTGCACCTAATATGCGTTTAATCGGTTTAGTCTCATTTTTTGGTTCAATTATAAATATGATGGTCGGATTTGGTATTGTTCTGCAAGCAAACAAAAACAAATATATCGCAGTCTCTTTGATGGTTTTTGCAGTAATTAATTTTTTCTTTGCTTCTTATTATAATTTTTTCTTAACAGACCTGATTGCTTCATTATTCGGTCCAAATCAAGCTAGAATAACCGAAGCCTTATTTGTACTTGAAATGATTTATGTTGGATTACAGTCTTTGATTGTAATTAATCAGATTATTATCATCTACCTTTTTGATAGACATCAAGAACTTGATAAACTGACATTCTTTCATGAACAACAATAACTTAAAAATCTATTGAAATAGGGTAAGTAGAATTTATCTACTTATCTTTTTTTCTAAAGTTTTTGTGAAAATCTTCAGATATTTCATATAGTTTAGCAGCGTCAATCAAAGTAATTACACCCAATCCAAGTTTATACTGCTTATAGTAGTCTGTCTTCTCATACTTGGAAATATAAATCTTAGAAATCTCTTGGAAATTATCTATTTCATCATCTTCAATATATATCTCATTTACTTTTACTTCTTCAATTTTTCCTTGTTCATTTAATCTTTTGTAATAATTAGATTTTTTAATCGCATAAGGGCTAAACTGTTCAGTAAGATGAACTGAAGTACAGGTGTAAAAGTCTGTTCCTATAAACAGTATTTTGCCTTGATTATCTGCGAGTTTCTTTAAAGGTGATATCATAAGTGAATCATCAACTTCATGGTCATACCAACTATCATCACCGGTGTTATTAAGTACTGACATAGCAGTTAGGGGGTGGTTAGTTTTTACAACATTTTTATATTTGCAAAAGAGTTGAGGAACCTTACCAATTCTTTCTGGAATAAATAAATCTTTATCATAGAATCTACGATACTTGTTTATCAAGTCAATCCATTCCTTAGGAACAGCCGGATTAGACCAGTATGCTGGATCTGAACTCTCTGTAGTGTGAGCCATCATGATAATAACTCCATCTGTTACTGTCTCAATCAAAGCATCACAGATATCATACTCTTTATTAATTATATAACCAAAAGCTGAGACAGATGCATGGACTTCAAGTAATGAATCTTTGTTTATTCCTATGTCTTTGAACCCTTTTATAAAATCATATTTAGTTAATGGTCTTTCTGTCTTACTTATAAGTTCAATTAATCTCTCATACATCGTAATATACTCCTTGCACTAATAATTTTATCATAGTTAGACTTTTTAATGTAGAATTTTAAGCAAATTTATGTTAATATATTATTCTAATAGGGAGAGATTAACATGACTAGAAAAAACATCATTTATTTCATATTAATTGGAGTTGCACTAATTAATATTACAATGACTGAAATATTTAACACAACAATTCCGTTATTGTTTTATTTTCTGTATATTACTTTTCATGTAATCAGTCTAATTTTCTATCGAGAAACCAAATTGATTACTACTTTTCACGTTTTTTCAATAATCAATTATTTCGGATATGTAATGTTCTTCATGATTATCGGTTTTTCACCTTTTTGGGGTCTAGTATCTCTTTTAGGTAGTATTCTAACCATGTTTGTTGCATTTGGTGTTGTATTACAACATCGAACTTTTAGACTAACCGAAAGAAGCTTCATGTGGTTTTCACTATATACAATCGTCTTCTATTCGATGTATACTCCATATATCTTAAATCTTCTAACTAATTTCTTCGGACCTTTTCCGCTTGCAATCCAAAGAACAATTAATGCATTTCAAACAATCAGGTTAATATTATATATCGGGAATGTTGCCTTACAAATTCTAATCATTCATCGTAATGAGATAAATAAAAAACTTGAGGAAGAAGACGAAGAAGCAAACGAAGAAAGAAAAAGAATAGCAAGTTTACCGTTTTTTAAATAGCCTTTTTCAAAGGCTTTTTTTCTAGGAGGATTTCCAAATGAATATTTTTCTTAATCAAAAACAACCTGTTTATGCTAAAAATGGTGTAGTAGCTACTAGTGAGGGACTTGCAGCTCAGGCAGGTTTAGAAATTTTAAAAATGGGTGGTAATGCCATTGATGCAGCTGTAGCTACAGCCGCTTGTTTAACTGTTGTTGAACCTTGTAGTAATGGTATTGGTAGTGATTGTTTTGCCCTGGTTTATTACAAAAACAATCTCTATGGATTGAATGCCTCTGGTCCAAGTTCTAGAAATATAAACATTGATAAAATCAAGGAACGGGGATTCAATAAAATGCCTAAATATGGTGTTTTACCAATCACAGTACCTGGAACTCCTAAAGGCTGGGCAAAACTCATTGAAAGATTTGGCAACTTAAGTTTAATCGAAGTTTTAACCCCAGCAATAAAACTCGCAAGAGAAGGTTTTTCAATCGGCCATCAAGTAGGTTGGTATTTTGAAAAAGCGATAAAACATTACGAAGAAAATAATCAAGGACCTGAGTTTAAACACTTCTTTGAAGTTTTTAAAAACGGTAATGATTTTTACAAATCTGGAGATATCTTTAAGAACGAATTAATCGCAAAAACCTTAGAAGAGATTGGTTATACCAACAGTGACAGTTTCTATAAAGGATATTTAGCTGATAAAATAGTTAGTTTTATGAAAAAACACGGTGGATTTATTGATAAAGAAGATCTTAATAATTACGATGCTTTTTTTGTAGAACCCATTTCAGTAAAATATAAAGGCTACGACGTTTTTGAGATTCCACCAAACGGACAGGGTATTACAACATTAATGGCTTTAAACATCTTAAAAGACCTCGATTATAGCAGAAAGAATTATTCAGTATATCACCGACAAATCGAAGCTATAAAAATTGCTTTTTCTGATACTTTAAAATATGTAACTGATATTAATTTTATGAAAGCTAATCCAGATTACTTAATCTCTGAAGATTATGCTAATACAAGAAGAAAAGAAATCACTGATTTTGCCAAAGTCTATGAAGCTAGTGATTATAAAAAAGGTGGAACTGTTTATCTAGCTACTGCTGATAAAGACGGTAATATGGTTTCCTTTATCCAAAGCAATTATATGGGATTTGGTTCAGGAATCGTAATTGATGACACAGGTATCTCAATGCAAAATAGGGGACATACTTTCTCACTAGATCCTCATCACGATAACGCACTTGAACCTAATAAAAAGACATATCACACAATCATACCCGGATTCTTAATGAAAAATAAGTTACCAGTTGGTCCATTTGGAGTTATGGGTGGATTTATGCAACCGCAAGGACATCTGCAAGTTCTTATGAACTTAATTGATTTTAAAATGAATCCTCAACAAGCTTTGGATGCACCAAGATTTAGATGGGATCAATTAAAAGAAGTTGCTTTAGAAAATACTTTTGACAAAGAGATTGTTGAATACTTAACTAACAAAGGCCATGATGTTGTATTAGAGCCAAGACAAAGTAGCTTTGGCCGTGGTCAAATTATCATAAAAAAGGACCAGCATTATCTTGCCGGTACAGAAACAAGATGTGATGGTCATATTGCCTATTACTAAAAAAGAATCTTCTCCAATTTGGAGTAGATTCTTTTATTTTGCATATATTTTATATAGTTCCTCTGCTGCAAAGTGGAACTTAGTTACTGAAATATCTTGTTTTACTGGGTATAAATAATAAGTATCATTATTAGTAGAGAAACTTACACAATCACCTTTACCAAAATAATCATATTCAACATGAACACCAAAATTAGCAATAACTGGTTTCACTACTTGCAAATGGTGATTTTGTAGTTTAGCTTCTAAAACAAAACCGTTATTATTATGTGTTAGTTTTCCAATACCTAAACGGTAATAACCAGTTGTGTTTGGTAAAGAATCAATATAAACTTCTGTCGTTATTTCGTAATCTCCTCTTAATATTTCTTCCCTTACAACCTCTCTTTGCCACTCAAACCAATCTGGGATAAAATCAAACTTGCCTTCACCTTCAGTCGCAACTAACTGATTATACTCATTGACAAAATAGGTTTTACCACATTTTTCACAATAGAGAGTATTATTATCACTTCTCATTGAATAGTCTGTTAAACAATGAGGACAACGATAAAGAACCTTGTGAAGATTTTTAGCTCTGTTATCTCCTTTGATTTTAATTTTATTATCTAATTGATATTGATAATCATTATATTTAAAAGATTCTTCGAGTTTATTATGGATTTCTTTGATAGATAGTTCTTCTAAATCAGTTTTTGTAAACAGTTGAGTCATCACACTTTTTAAAGGAACTTTACGTTTTATTAAATTCCAAACTGGTTCTTGAAGATGATGTCCATGAGCTATTAAAGTAACTACTGGATATTTAAACTTCTTGATTAGTTTACTTAGACTTTCAGGAAGCATTGAAGTTGTCCCTACCAAAGAGTATCTAGCTTCTGGATATATAACTGCAATAGACTTATGAACTTCAAGAGTATACTTTAGTTGCTTCACTAAAGCTGGGTCAGAAACAAACTTCCTTTTTCCAATACAACCAACATTTCTTAATAAAGATTCGCGATTGATAAAACCATCTATCGCTACAACATAATTAGCTCTTCTAGGAAAAAAAGCTCTAGTAGCTACTTTGAAATCAAAAAAGCTATTATGATTACATAATAGGATGTAAGGTTCTTTAAGTCCTTTCATATTTACTTTTTCAATCTTTACTTTTTTCAAAAAAGTTTCAGGTATACTTAATAACCAAGCAACAACTTGTAAATACCATTTTGTTTTTCTAGGCATTGACTTAAGGTCAAACCTTTCCATTCCTTCTACTTCTTCATAGGTTTTAAAAACCACATCACTGATTTTCATCTAATAGCCCTTCCAAGGTGTTATGACTTATCTTTCTTCTTACCTATAGTTACACAATAGGTTGTAAATTCTTTGTCGGTATTAAGTAATAATAATTTATCAACTAATTCTTGATTATATGCACAGATTGCACACGCACCCGAATCAATCACTTCCGCTGCTAAAGATAAGTTTTGGCAAGCATGTCCTGCCTCTATAGCAATCATTTTATGAGCACAAAAATCATATTTATACTCCGTTCTAGCTGGTACACAAGTAAAAAAGAATACAACTGCAGCTCCTCTTAACTGTCTTAGTAATGACTCGTTTACCTCTTCACTCAAATCATCTTGTTTTCTAACTAGTGCTAGTTGATGTTGATCTTGAACATATAGATAAATACCACTTTCAATATTTTCTACCTTATCAATAAAGACATAGGTTTCCATCGAGTTTGTAGCTCCTGCAGTTGGTATAGTCCTAAAAACTGCGTTTTCACGGTAGTAGTCAACCCTTGAGGTTTCAAATAATAGATATGATAACTCATTATATTTTAATGGTTTATTACTATATTCTCTAAGAGATCTTCTACTAGCAATACATTCAGAAAGAGTCTTTTGAGTTATTTCAGAAAAATCTTTATCTAGTTGATAAATTTCAGCATTCTCTAAAGGTTTATTAAATTGCTCAGGACGTTCTAGATTTAATTTTTTAGCTGTTTCTGTATGATATAAATCCAGCCAATTTGGTTTAATTGCTTCTCTGTTTTTTCTAATTTTATCGTTAATTTTAATCACTCCTCAAATAATTTCAAATACTCAGCATATCCTCTTTTTTCTAACTCTTCTTTTGGGATAAACTCCAAAGCTGCACTATTAATGCAGTATCTTAAATTTCCATCTGGACCATCATTAAAAACATGACCTAAATGACTATTGGCATCTTTGGATCTAACCTCAGTTCTAATCATTCCATGAGAAAAATCCATCTTCTTTTTTACATTGTCTTCATTAACCGGTTTGATAAATGATGGCCAGCCACAATGAGCGTTAAACTTATCTTTCGAAGAAAAAAGTACTTCTTTAGAAACGATATCTACATAGATTCCTTCTCTAAACTCATCATTGAACTCATTATCAAAAGGTTTTTCCGTTCCTTTTTCTTGAGTTACATAAAATTGTAATGGTGTTAACTTTTTAATTTCATCATCATATTTTCCCATTAGACTTCAAAAGGGAGCTTTTTATTTAGATCAAGCATTTTGTTTACATCAGATAAATCTTTTTTACAAGCTTGATTTAGAGGCACACCCTTATCCTTTCTTTCTTGCCAAACAAGATATTCTTTTTCTCCAGCAGTATATATTCTTTCTTCTCCTGGAGCTAATTTACTATTTCTTAGTTCCCGTAAAATGTCTCCTGCAGTCTTTTTGAATGCAGAAATTCCCATGAATGCTTCTGTATCAATTGCAATAAAGAAATGTCCCAAATGATAAGGCACTTTTTTCCCACTTTCATCAAGTCCTGTTAACATTTTCAAGAAATTACCTGCCTGTAGAGCAGCACTGAGAATTTCTACAACTGTTGCATAACCATAACCCTTATATCCCGCTAACTCTTCACCAATACCACCTAAAGGAGCTAAAGCAGCTTCACCATTAACTAAATCTTTTAATATCTGGACAGAATCAGTCTTTGGTAATCCATCTCTGCCAACGACCATTCCCTCTGGTGTTGGTTTACCTTCTTTAGCAAAATATTCAATTTTACCTCTTTGGGTAATACTAGTTGCACAATCAAGGACAAAAGGAAAATCTTCATCTGTTGGCAAACCTATTGTTAGGGGGTTGGTCCCTAACATATTTTCTACTCCAAAAGTTGGAGCTATAGAAGGTCTTGCATTCGTTCCAGTAATACCAATCATTCCTTGCTTAGTTGCCATAGTTGCGTAATATCCCGCAATACCATAATGAGTAGAATTTCTAACAGCGACCATTCCCATACCAAAATTCTTTGCTTTTTCAATAGCGAGATTCATCGCTTGATAACTAGCGACCATTCCCATACCATCATTAGCATCTAAAACAGCAGTTGTCGGTGTTTCTCTTAAAACATCGATTTTCGTTACAGGCTTTTGAATACCTGCCATAATTCGATCGATATAAATCGGCTTAAAACGGTTAACACCATGACTTTCTATCCCTCTTCTATCACTTTCCATTAAGACATCAGCACAGATTAATGCTTCTTCTTTCTTAACTCCTATTTTCACAAAAGCACTAACTAAAAAATCTTCTATAAAGTCCCAACTGACATAGGTCCTATTATCCATAATAATCAATCCTTTCATCTTCCAATAACAATTATAACACATCATTATCTTTTCGAGAATAAGGGGCTTGAAGTTTAACATATTGATTTAAGATTTATTCATTCAAAAATAAAAATATTTATGTTATAATAATGAAAAACAAGTTTATATCACGAAAGGAAAATAAAAATGCCTAAAGAAGTATTAATCGACAAATTAGCCAATTTAGCCGTAAAGGTTGGTGCTAATGTTCAAAAAGATCAAATTGTATTTGTTAACGCTCCAGTTGAAGCTCAAGAAATCACAAGAAAAGTAACTAAATATGCTTATGAAGCAGGTGCAAAGAAAGTGGTTGTAAATTGGCGTGACGATATTCTATCTCGCTATGCAGTTGAGTATCAATCATTAGAAACACTAAAAGATATTCCTAAGTATCACGTTGATAAGTTCCATTACCTAGTTGATAATGGCGGTTGTGTTATCTCAATCGTTTCACCAATACCTGGTGCAAATAGTGGCTTAGATTCCACTAAACTTCAAACATCTAATATTGCACTATCAAAATCTGTGCAATTCTACCGTGAGTTTATGATGGGAAATAAAAGCCAGTGGACAATCATTGCAGCTGCTAATCCAATTTGGGCAAAAAAAGTTTTCCCTAATTTGTCTGAAGAAGAGGCTGAAGAAAAACTTTGGGAAGCTATTCTTAAAGCTTCAAGAGTCGAAGAAAGTTCAGATCCAATCAATGAATGGCAAAAACACAACAAAAGTTTAGTAGACCATAATAAAATCTTAACTGATTTACAATTTGAAACTCTTCACTTCAAAAATTCCTTAGGCACAGACCTAACAATTAAATTGGTTGATAATCATATCTGGGCTGGTGGACAAGAGAAAGCAGCCAATGGAGTAATTTTTAACCCTAATATTCCTACAGAAGAAAACTTCACAATGCCTCATAAATATGGAGTAAATGGTAAAGTAGTAGCTACTACCCCATTAGATTATCAAGGTAATCTAATCGAAGACTTCTGGTTAGAATTTAAAGATGGTAAAGTTGTTGCTTTTGATGCAAAAAAGGAAAAAGCTAGTTTAAAGAACCTACTTGAATTTGACGAAGGTAGTTCATATTTAGGTGAAGTAGCTTTAATCAGTTATAACTCACCAATATCTCAAGCAAATATTCTTTTTTATAATACTTTGTTTGATGAAAATGCTTCATGTCATCTAGCATTAGGAAGAGCTTATCCAATGAACATCGCTGGTGGTAATGATATGAGTATTGAGGAACTAGAGAAAAATGGTTATAATAATTCAATGTCACACTCTGATTTTATGTTTGGTTCTAAAGACTTAAATGTTACTGGAACTACTAAAGATGGAAAAGTAATTCAAATCTTTAAAGATGGTAACTTTGTAATATAATTTAGTAAAAGATGGATTTTATATAGTCCATCTTTTTATATTGAGTATAAATAACCCGAATTATTAGCAATTATTTTTTTCTTTTTTTACTCTAGTTTAGCAATTATTTCTGACTTTTTATGGTATAATTTAGATAGACATTAACAAAGGGAAATACTATGGAAAACAGGGAAGAAAGTTATGTTAATAGTGAAGTAATTCAAACTAATAATTTTATCCTCTTAATACGTAATCATATAGTATTACTATTTTTAATTATGTCTGTTATTTTGATTACCACTTCAATTTTAACTATTTTTTTCATAACCCCGAAATATACTGCAGAAACATCAATTATCGTTCAAGTTGATCACGAGAATCTGCCTTCAAATGAGTTATCAGCCATTTATGTAGCTAATGACTTAATGGGTACATATAAAGAATTTATTATTTCAAATACTGTCTTAAATTCTTTAAAACAAGAAGTACAAGCCTTAGATTTAGTACCTCTTGAAGATATCGAGAAGATGATTCAAGTTAATTACACTGAACATATCTTAATGATTTTCATCAGTATTCAAAGTGAATCACCGGAACTATCTGCAGATATCGCTAACTCACTAGCAAGAATATCAATAGATTTAACCAATAACATTGAAAACCCTTATGAATTACTACAGAACAAACTAAGTGTTTTAGATGAAGCGGTAGCTCCAACAAAACCTAGCTCTCCAATAATATATCTTAATATTTTAATTGCCTTAATTATCGGCGGGATTATTGCGATTTTAGTTATTTATGTTAAAGACTATTTTTTAGGTACTTTTTACAGTGTAGATGAACTAAAATATCATAGCAATAAACAGATACTATCGGTTGTGCCAAAATATGATACTCAAAAAACTAAAGATAATTTTACTTATAAAAGTTTAATCTATCAAGCAGCGAACTCTTATGAAGCTGAGTCCTATCGTAAACTAAATTTAAATGTTACTTTAGCAAAAAATGATAATTTAGGTAATGTGATCCAAATGACTTCTACCGCCCCTAAAGATGGTAAAACAACTACTTCGATAAACCTAGCAAAAGCTCTAAAAGAAACGAATGAAAAAGTTATAATTGTAGACCTAGATTTAAGAAGACCTAAGATTCACTTAGCATTTGAAAAATCTAATAGAAAAGGTGTTTATGATTACATCTTTGAAAATGCCAGTCTTGAAGAAATTGTTATTACAGATGAATCAAACATTGATTTGTTGTTAACCGGACGAAAATATGATAATCCCTATGCACTATTACAATCACAAAAAATAATTGAAATGATTAAAGAACTAAAAGAAACTTACGATTATGTGATTATCGACTCTCCACCAATACTCGGAATCGATGATTCTTTACTCATCAGCAAGTTTTCTGATTTTTTAGTTTATGTTGTTAAGTATAAACATACTAAAAAGCATGATTTTAAATATGCAATCCAAAGTATGGAAAATCTTGATATCAATTTTTTAGGTATTGTCTTCACTGATGTCAATATGAAGAAGATTGAAAACAAATATAGTTATTACTATTTTACTTTAAAAGAAGACAGTGCATACTATTAAAATATAAATATGTTTACTTTATTTAAAAATAAGACGTTTGGGTTTCCGCCAACCGTCTTTTCTTACTCTATTTTTTTGGAATCGTGAAGCTATCAAAGACCTCACCTGCTAAATTTATTGACTCAATTAATATTTCCGTATCTGTAACAGTAATGATTGATATAGATGGTTCTGTATCAATCACATAGTAATCAAAATTACTACCTTCATCTGCTTCTACATAACGAAATTTGTAGCTACCGGTTCCTCCGATGAAATACACTGTTCCAAAATCAGGATTTGTTGCTTCTTGGCCATTAACTAATGAAGGTGTTCTAGCATATATATGATCATGACCCGTTATAACCAAATCAATATTTGCTTGATCAAAGACCCCGCCCCAATTAGTAATCATCTCTGCAGCACTGCTTTCATGATAAGTTCCATATGGACTATAATGCGCACATGCAATAGTGTAGTCTGCCGGATTATTAGCTATAACATCAAGAAACCAATCTTGTTGTAACTCAAAATACTCTGCAGTAACAACATCTATCATTATAAACAAAACGTTATCAACCATCACATAATAGGAAGTGTTATAGTATTCTTCTATTCCGTTTTTTGGATTATTAAATGTTTGGTTATAGTAATCTGGTGAATGAATACTACCAGATAAGTTATGATAATCATGGTTTCCGATAACAGAAAGAACGGGTAATTGACTCATATTGGTTTGAAAGAATAAATTCCAATCAGATTGTGACGCTCCCCTTTCTACAATATCACCAGTATGTAATAAAAACAAATAATCTGAATATTTCAACATAGCTTGTTCTAGTAAAGACTTAGTAATCATTGCATCAAAGAAGGTTAATGCTTGGGTATCCGTAACATATAAAAAGCGAAAATCTTGATTAACCGGTGCAGTTGAAAAAGAATATAGTGATGATTTAACACCACCACTATAAATATAGTAATTATATTCTGCTCCTGCTTCTAAATCACTAATAAAGGTTTGAAAAAGGTATCTTTCAAGTCCACCACTATCATTGATTAATAATCCTTCTAGATTAATAGATATCGAATTTACAAATCCAGTATCAGATTTTAAGGAGTATTCAAAAACAGTGTTTTGCTTATCACTAAGGTAAGAAATCCCTATACCATCTGACATATCTTCTCCTGGAGTAATAACCATATTGATTACTCCGGAGTAATCACCATTTTCAATCTCATTAACAAGTTTGCGATTTGAGCTATCATTAGGGTTTATGATTGCAAATCCATAATAAGCATTAACGGCCTCTTGATAAACCTCACCATAGTCACTTGTAACTAAGGCAAAATTCCTAACTAAAGCAACTCCCCAGTCCCCGTTTTTATTATCAACAATTTCTAAATAGTATTCCTTATCTCTTGAAAGGCTTGATAGGTCATACCAATGATAATGAAAATCTCCTGAGTCAGGATAGTTTCCTAAATCAGCTCTTCTTGTCAAACGTAATACTTCAAGATTAGTACCGACTTCTTTAACGAGTATAAATACTTGTTTATCAGCTTTTATCGCCCCAGCAAAGTCAAATGTTAAGTACACTTCATCACCACTAATAGTAAAGGCAGATGATCGTAATACTCCTAAAGCTCCATTTCCACCGACACTACTAATAGCGCCTCCATTGCTGATGGTAAATACCGCTTGAGGATTTTCCCAGCCATCAAGATTTGTAGACAAAGAACCATTTGCTATAGTTGTTAATCCTAGTCCAGTATTTGCAATATTAGGTAAGATATTTATAGCTTCTTGATGTGTATCAAAAACTGGTTCATTGACATAATAACTATTAAAACTATCAAATGCTAAAACACTCCATTCGTGTGAAGCAGCATCCACAATTAATATATACAACTCTCTGCCAAGATAAGCACTTAAATCAGCATAATATTCAAACATATATCCTTCAGCATTACTTGTTTGTGATAACTCTGTATTTCCAAAATTAGTATTTCCATATCGTGCAAGTTCTTCATGAGTTACTGCATCATGTACTGATACATAAGCAGTCCCTTGGTTTTTCCCTCCACCTAATCTAAATGAAATAAAACCACTTCCATCAAGGATAAAATCACTTGATTTTAACATACCCATTCTTTCTTGGTTAAGGTCTTTATTTGCATTATCATACGGATAAACATATAAACCAAAATGATAATTTCCTTCTTGATTATAAGGATCTAAACTATCGCTTCCATAATTAGGGGTAGATACTACTCTCTCATTTATAAAAGCTGTCATGCCTGATTCGTCTTTCCAAAGTGCATATGAAGTCCAACCAAACAAGTCTCCGGTTTCGAAACCACCATTAAGTATTCTATTTATTGCTAAATCATATTTTATATCAAACTCTGTTTCTGAACCTTCTATAGTCTTTAAACTAAAAATATAATCACTAATAGATTGATCATATATTCTTACTAATAAAGAGCCGTATAAAGTTAAAACATTTGTATTATTATCATAATTATAATCATCATCTAATACTAAAGTATAGTTGAGATATTCAATATTCTCTATAGTAAGACCATATAAATCTACATTGAATAAGATATCATTTGCTTGATCAATATAGAAATCACTTGATGCCTCTGAGACTATTGGTTCTGGAACTGTAGTTGTAGTAAATACAGTTGTGGTTGTAATAGGTTCTGTTGTAGTTTGTGTAGTTGTAGTTTGTGTTGTTGTGTGCGTTGTAGTATCATCAGTAGTTGTAGTTACTGGTTGAGTAGTAGTTGTTTGTGATGTAGATGTTGTAGTTTGCGTCGTAGTTGTTGGTATTTGTGTCGTAGTTGTAACAGGTTCTGTTGTTGTTGTTGTTGTTGTAACAATCGCAGAGGTTGTTGTTGTTTCTGTTGTTGTAGGTGACTCTGTCGTAGAAGCAACGGTAGTTGTTGTATTTTGAGTAGTTGTTTGATTTGTAGTTGTGCTTTCTGTTGTTGTAGTTGCTGTAGTTGTCGAATTTGAAGAAGATAAGGTCGTAGACTCTGTAGTTGTAGAGCTTGTTGTTGTATTATCTGTAGTAGTTGATGATGAAGAAATCGTCTGAGACGATGTGGTTTCTGATGAAGTTGTTGAACTCGATGATTCAGTTTGAGTTTCTGAAGTCGTGGTTCTTGATGTAGTAGAATTACTTGTAATAACCCCACATGCAGAAAGAACAAAAAATAGTCCTAATAAAAATACAAACACGAATATTCTCTTCTTCATAAAGTCACTCCCTTTAAAAATGATGTATTATTATGTTCATATGTCTAGCCATAGTTTTTTCAAGTTTAATTGAACATAACCAAACACCTAGTATTCGGTAAACGAATCTAGGTGTTTGTCATATTCGTTAATGCTTAATTATAATTGTAAATAAACTCTGTTTCAATTGTTGTTATATAAGCAGCCTCATCCCCTGGGTAACTACCAACAACGCTATTAAAAGCAGCTTCTGTTATTAACCGAACTTCTTTAATCCACATATATTTGCCATCTTTGTTATCAGAGATTTCTAAGTAGTATTCCTTAGTAGCATCTAATTCAGATAAGTCAATCATATGTTTGTCAAAATTATCATTATCTTTTGATGGTAGGTTATCACGTCTAATAATTCTCAGCACCTCTATATTTGTGCCCACTTCTTTAACTGATATAAATATCTGTTTATCAAGATATAAAGCACCTGCCCATTCTATTTGCATATGTACATTTCCATCAAGATTAAATGCACTTGATCTTAAGACTCCTGTACCTGATATTCCTGATTGATCACTTTTCGCTACAGCTGAGTCCTCTCTAAATAACCCGTCTGAGTTATCCCAACTAGTTAATCCAGAAACATAAGGATTACCATTTGGAATTGAATTGGTTGCTGAACCAGCACCATTAATAGTAGGTAAAATATTTGTAGCAGTTTCATCAGCCGTTGGAGTTGGTGCTGTTTTATAATAAGTTACAAAACTATCTGCCGATATAATTGTCCATTCATACGACGAAGCCTCAGTGATTGTGAAGTAATAACTTTCTCCAATTGTACCAACACTACTTAAATCAAAATAATATTGGAATAAGAAGGCTTCAGCATTGCTAATAGAAGAACCATATTGTGTAGTAGCTTTACCAGTATCATTATAGTGACGATTACCAAATCGAGCTATTTCAGTATTGTCAGTTGTTTTTCTTACTGAAACATAAGCAAACGAAGGATTTCTGCCGCCACCTAACTTAAAGCTTACCCATCCAGAACCACCTAATGTGAAGTTAGATGAACGTAAGTGCCCCATTCTTTCTGATACTTGATCCCAACCAATCGTATCTTCTGCTAAACCTAAATTATAGCTTCCATCACGATCATATGGATAGTTACCACCAAAATAAGTGTCATTAACAACTCTTCTAGAATCAAAAGATGCCATTCCACTTTCATCTTTCCAAATCATATATGCATTCCAATGGCTTAAATCTCCAGTTTCAAATCCACCATTCGCTACATAAAACGCTGGAGCATCATAAACTGTAACTAAATCACCTAAACCATCTTTGCAGATCATATATCCTCTTCTACTAACAGCATTAGCATCTTGAATACTGATTAAGAATTCTTTAGTGGTTCCATTAAATTTTTCACCTTTGTTTCTAATAACACCAGCTGTATCTAGGTCTAAATAATCACTAGAAGTTGATGTCAATACTCCAAACTCAACTAATTCATAACCACTTGGTAAATAAAACTGTCCTAGATAACTTTCATACCCATCTCTTAGAGCTAAATCATGAGATAAAGATACTGTAGGTAAGTCATCTGGTTCTGTTGTACTATACACTGCTGTAATAGTTGTGTTTTGTAACATTGTAAATGAGTAAGTAGACTGATAACTTACAATTCTATCCTCTACTTCCCAATGATGGAAATATTCTCCTTCATCCGGAGTACCAGCCACTGCTGTTACTACTTCATTATAAGCTACAGTTGCATCATCACCTGTTCCACCATTTACAATTAACGCATAGGTTCCTGATGTGTCTAACTCATACTGTAAAATAGTTACAACATGATTAGTTACATTGGTAAAACTCTGGCTCCAAGGAGTAACATCATCAACTAAATAACCAGGTTTTGATGGCAACTCTGCTGGTGCAGTAGCACTTCCTCCTGAAGCAACATATTCCCAACCAATTTCATGTCCATTACTATCCATAAACATAACCAGATACTGCACCGGTTCAGTAGGATAATAAACACCAATTAACTCTAAATCAATAGTAACTACGAATGTATGGTCAACTGGTAAATCATTTCTAACAACACCGTTTACGATCCAATAGGCAAAAGCATATCCTGTTTGTGATTCTGGATTTAAATTTCCATCAAAAGATACTTTTGATCCATATGTCTGATTCTCAATCGAATTTGTAACAATGCTTTCACTATTAAAATACGATTTTACAGTCACAGTTACTAAATCTGGATCTTGTTGCGCTTCTTCAGCTTTTACAACATATGAAGCAAAAACAAAAGACAATAATAAGACTAAAACTAAACTAAAGGCTTTTTTCATATTATCACCACATTTCTTCGCCACAAATGGTTGATGAGCCGAAATCACCACTAGCTGCGATGCTGTCTTCTAGTTCGAATTCAATAAATTCGATACTAGGTGTTTCATAAACTTCGCATACTTTCTTTTCTTCCATTTGAACAAATCCTTTCTTTTATATTTTTATACATAATTCTTTTTCTTATTCCCAAGCAAACGATGGATGTTCACCTGATAAATCCCAAACTAAACTATCAAAACCTGATATTGTTGAGACTTCAGATATACTTATACTTGTAATACCATCACCTCTTCCCGTTGAAGAATTTCCAATCCTATCGAGACTATTATCTAAATCATCATAGAAACAATTTGTATAAACTGTCGCAAAACTTCCTCCTAAAGTATAACCAGCAAATCCACCATGTAATAGATTTTCCCCAGTTGCATTTATTACAATGACAACTTGAGAAATACAGTTTTCCATTGTTGAATTATACCCTTCAAGCCTACCAACAAAACCACCCACATGAGCTAGTGTTTCATTTACAGCTTGAACTGTACCTAATGAATACGAATCGTTTATATGTCCTGATCCAAAATAACCAATAAAACCACCTACATAAGACGTACCTACTACATCAACTTTTGCAGATGAATAACTAATTGTTAACGAATTATCTGCAAAAAACCCGATAAACCCACCAACAAAGCTTTGTTCACCGCCAGTACCTGTAATATCAGCATCAACCTCTGTATATCTTACATAATTTATAACCTCAGGGTTATCTGCTCTTCCCGCAAAACCACCAACAGTAAAATTCTCTGCATCAATCTCACCCTGATATAAAACATCACTTACATTCGTGTTTTGAATCCTGCCAAAAACACCACCAAGATTACCAACACCATTTAAAGAGTTTGCGTTAATTATAAAATCTAAACTAACATCTTCTACAACGCTATCTGTTATCAGCCCTGCTAAAGAACCGACATTTGCTTGATAACTATTACTTGTTAGAGTAATCGAACCTGTAATAGTTAAATCTTTTATTGTTGCCATATCAACATTAGCGAAAAACCCAACTGATGGTTGATCTGACGTTATGACAACATTCGAAATTGTATAACCATTTCCATCAAACATTCCTGAAAAATCCTTTGGTATCCAAGTACTTGTTAAAGCAATGTTACTTGTCAAAATGTAATTACCAGTACTTGCCATATTTATTAAATCAGATTCATTTGTAATCTCGGTTAGATTAACAAATAGTTTAATACTTAAGCCAGAGGCATTATGTACATTAGATACTGCTTTTACTTCAATATATGCACTTTGGTCATTTAGAACACTTGCAGGTACTGTATAAGTAGCTGATGTAATAGTTGTATATAAATTACCCTTCACATAGATTTCATATCCATCAGCTAAAGCAACGGTATCAAATGATAATACGCTTCCATTCAGTTCAAGATTGGTTGGTGTAGTTAAGGTCAATGTTGGAAAAACTAGATTTTGTATACTAAACTCTGAATCAGAATAAAGACCACTGCTATCCACGGCTTTAACCCTTACTGTTAGTGAACCAGCATAGCTATATCCAACATTATAAGTTGTTCCAGTAACATTTAGCGGACTACCACTTCCAATCACAAGAACATACCCCGTCGCATTATCAACACTATTCCAACTAATAACACCATCACTTAAACTAATGTTTGTCGGTGCAGCTAAAGGCAAGGTTAAGTTTAGTTCTTCAGTATAATCACTTGATTCTATTCCTTGTAAAACCGAACCAACTGCTAAAACCTTAACAACCGATCCTACTGTAACTATAAATGGATAGTATGTATTCTCAGTGTAATACTCCGCACCATTAATATTAACGATATAACCAGTCGCTCCTTCAACACTGTCCCAAATTATTTGATTATTAGTATAAATCAAATTTCCTGGCACATCAAGCTTCCTTGTTAAATCAATTAAGATGGCTTCCGAATACTCAGATTCGACCTTATCATTCGCAGCCTTCACTTGAATGGATACTTCTCCCGAAAATTGAGCAGGTATACTAAACTGTGTACTAGTAACTGTATATGTTGTTTCATTAATTAAAACAACATATACTTCTGCATTTTCTACTTGATTCCAGCTGATTAACCGATCTGTAACACTGACATTTTCTGGAACACTAACCTCATTATTACCACAGGAAATAAAGCTTATTGCAAAGAATATTAATACAAATATTTTAAGATATTTTCTTTTCATTGTTTGCACCTCTTATTTCGCTGTAGAAGTTACTATAGAAGTAATTTCAACATAAGTGGAAATATTATTGATTACTTCCCCAGTTAAAGTATCGATAACATAACAACTTATATAGTAATCCTCTGGTAAACCAGGGATAGTAGATAAATCTAGTGAAACTACAATTTCTTGACCATTTGCGTATTTCCCCATTTCCAAATGAGTAAAATGGTCAATTGAGTAATCAACTACTTCTTCATAGATAAGATTTCCTTCTAAGTCATATAATCTTGCAACAAAATCTATTTCATAAGCACTCTTATCATTTCCATATTTCTTATTTAAAGCCATAGTTGAAGCAGTAATAATATTACCATCTAAATTAAATTTCGCAGCTCCTGCAGAGAAATCACCTCTTGCAGTTGCAAGACCAACATACATATCACCAGCACCATAATATAGATACCATTTATTATCATGACGAATCATACTATCCGCAAACATACATTTATTAAACAAACCGTAGTCAATCTTATTCGTATCTGTTGGATAAAGTGTTGGTTCATCCAAATCCATTCTGACATTCGTAAGTTCAAATGGATTTGATTTAGTTGTTTTTAAAACCCCTAAAGCATAAAACCAACCATTAACATTTTCTTGTTGATACTGAATGTTTTCATCACTTAATCTACCGCCACCATACATCAAATAGATATCTTCATCATCTTCACCATAGATATTCGTGATGGCCATACAAGATTCATTGCCTTTCGTGATATCTTCGATATCATTTAAGCCAAAATTACTTGTATCAATATCGATAATATCTTCAGCTTCAATTCTTAAAACATCATCGGTGAACCCAATCCTTGTATATCCTCCATCTTTCATATAGATAATATAGACTTTACCAGTTTTGCCTGGTCTTGGGTCAGTAATTTTAACTGCATTACCTTCTGGATCAGTTACATAAGTTCCTGATTTTATAGCCCCTTGATAATCAGGTGCTAATCGACCGACTTTATTAAAAGTCACAAAATCATGAGTATAGATAATACCTTCTCTAGTAATGGAATTATCATACATCGTATAAGTAATATAATAAGTAGTCAAGCCACCACGGTTTGGATCATTTTCAATTTTAAACATCCGTGGATCTTCTATTCCTCCACCTCTTTCATCAGCCGTTGTTGGCCAAGCAATTGGATTATCTCCACCCCGGTAAAAATTCACACCATCATAAGAATAAGCATAAGCTAAAGTAGACATATGACCTAACTCATATTTTGGTCGACCATCACCCATAAAATAATACTCAAAATTATCTGGTAACTCGGCACGATAAATCATATGGAACATTTCTAAATCTTCATCATAAATGATTGCTGGATTGTAAGTAGCATATGACTCGAATCCAGGAATATCTCCATCAGCTATACTTTCCAAATTAGTTACCTCACCAACAGCTTCAATTGGATAACCAATTGGAGCTAGTAACAATCCAGTTGGATTTAGTGTCAGATTACTACCAGCTACCCATGCTGGACTATTATATGAGTACTCTAATACATTTCCTAAAGGAATCGAGTGTATTTCACTCCAATCAAATAATTCAAAAGAATAGATTGAAAAAGTTGATTGCCAAGGAAGTCTTCCAGTCTTTTTAGTGTTCTCACTTGTTTCCCTTTGAACTAGCTCTACTTTTAAATAGCGACTAGTATGATTGGCTCCAAAAGCCATAGTTTCAACTTCACCTAAACCAGCACTAGTTTCATATATTTCTTCCCAACCAGCATCTTCTCTGCTCGGTACTGTATTAGTTAAACTATCATGTTTATAAATCCGGTATATTCTTGCAAAAGATACTTCCCATCTGATTTTTATCAAATCAAAATCAGTAGCGTCTTCTAAGTCAACAATAAAGTACTGATCATCACCTGCACTTGCAAGTGATGCCCACCTAGTTTTCGCAATATTATCAACCATATTATTCTTATTTAGTTCCGTTTCATGCTCGTTACTAGAGACCACTTCAACATTAGCATCAACTGCTAAACTTTTTGGTCCATAAACTTCAAAACTATAGAATGAATAACCCCAACCAGTTCCACGACTAACCCCTTGAAACTTAACAAATTGAGCTTCGATAAAAGTTGGAAAAACAATTTCATCAACTGTTGGTTCTGTATTTGTAACATTAGCTACTTCTGTGTATTCTATCCCATCTAAAGATAATAAGATTTTATATTCACTAGCATAAGCAGCTTCCCAATCAATAACAACTTTTCCTACTTTTTCCACAGAACCTAAATCAACATAAAAGAATACGTCATCCTGCGAAGGACTTGCATATCTTGTTGATGAATCGCCATCAACTGCTTTATAATTATAATTTTCATCCGGTGAATCTATCGAAACCACTCGACGATTATATGCTAAATCAACTCCATATTCTCTCGTAGACACCGGATCTAACTCAGCCGATATGGTATTACTTGGCATACTAATTAAAATCATCAAGCTAATTAATGCAAATATTAGTAATTTCTTCATCATCTACCTCCTTAATATTTATTGGTTATTTTTTAAAACTTCGTTCAAATACACTTCAGCAAATAAAGAACATGGCCAAGTAAAGTGATCTCTACTATAATCATTAGGATTATTTGCATTAAAAGCTTCATGCATTACATAAGTACCTCCGGTGGTATTCACCATATATTCAATACATTGTAATATTTCTTCTTCATCAAGCGAAGTTAAAGCTTGCATCGCTATGGCCATATGCCAAGGCACTGGCACATCTGGATGTGGATTATTAGATGAACCCACCATATCATGAGGATCGCCGATCCCTTTAGCATAGGTACCTTCATAATAATAAGGATTATCAAAACTAAGGATAAAAGCTCTTGTATTAAGATACTTTTCATCATCTTTTTCAACATATCCTAACCAAGGAGCTGATAATAAACTTGGGATATTCGCTACATCCATCAACAACTTTCCGCTACTTTCATTAAGATTATTACTCATCCCATCTACTTCAAACGCGTAAATTTCTCCATAAACTGGATGATTATATGACCCATAGGTTTCTATTGCTGTTCTAATAGTATCTGCCATTGTGTCTGCTTTATCAATGGTTTCACTATCTAAATTAAGATCCTGATAAATCTCACTTATTTTTCCTAATATACTTACTGCAAACATATTTCCTGGGATAAAGTACTTATAATATGTAACATCATCACTAGGACGATACCCACTCCAAATCAATCCTGCATCCAAATTTACTTGATCGACATCACTATCTCGATCCCCTTGATTGGTTATTTGATAAAACTCTCCTGTATGATTCATCTCATTTTCGAAGGTTTCTAAAATAGTATTGACAGTAATCATAAAGAACTTATCAAAGATGGAATCATCGCCAGTTATTTGATAATATTCATAAGCTAACCAAATCGGATAGCATAAAGAATCAATTTCAAATTTTCTTTCAAAAACACTTCCATCTCGATTAAAAGCATTAGCATAAGGATCTCTTCTAATAAGTTCAAATTGTTTTAAGAGCAATCCTCTAACCATCAGCAAAACATCTATATCTGTATCCATGAACTGTAAATATGGAAGTACTTGAGCGCTTGAATCCCTCAACCACATTGCATCAATATCTCCAGTTGAAATAAATACCATTCCGTTATCTAAAACCTCAACAACACTAGGCCAACTACCCTTGATATTATCAATTCCATCAATTGTTGAATAAAAAGTCTTTTCAAAGGTTAATCTCTCTGTTTCATCTTCAATACCAGCAATTAAACTATTAACTTGCGAACGCATTTGACTATAAGTAAAATCCGTTTTTATTTCATTTAAAATATTTAAAGCAATCTCATCTCTTACCACTGGAAGTTTATTGTAATATGTAATGACATCTTCTAAAGTTACTAACCCCCAGTCACCTCGAGAATTATCAACCACTTCTAAATATACTCTCTTGCCCTCATACTTTGTTAAATCAACAAAGTATAAATGAGTATTTTCTTCATCACTTTCTCTCCAGCGATTACTATAGGTTCTAAATATTTCTTCATTAGTCCCTACTAGTTTAACAGATAGATAAGTAAGTTCGGGATTTTTAGTAGCGCCTAATCTAAAGGATATCAAACCTTGTCCATTTACTTTAAATGCACTTGATCTCAAAACTCCGATACTTGATTCATTACTTCGATTGGATAGACGATAACTAGCATTAATATGCTCACTTTTAAAACTATCACTCTCACCAACCACGGTCCAACCAGTCAAGTCACCAGTAGTAAAATCACCATTATATAAGTTATTTGGTGTTCCTATTGGATCTGTAAAAACCGGTTTTATATCTATTGCCTCTGTAGCTTCATCTAAATATGAATCATCCAAATAATAAGTCACGATATCATCTAAATATAGATATCCATAATTAGCAATAGAATTATCAACAATCAAAATATATACTTCTTCTGATAAAACATCAGATAAATCTGCATAATACTTATTTAATTCCGCATCAGAAGAATCACCAGTTTCTGGAATACTAGTAAAATTTTGATTACCAAAGCGGTATAATTCGACGTTATCACTAGTCCTTACAACGGAAATGTAGGTTAATGCTTGATTATAACCAGCACCTAATTTAAAACTGATAAAACCATTCCCGCCAATTATGAAATTATTAGTTCTCAATTGACCAACTCTAGCTTCATTTCGTTGTTTTAAAAAGTAATCCCCACTCTTATTATAACTAGTAGTTTCATTAATATTATCCTCATCACTAACATCAAAAAATGTGAAGGCATTCCCTGATAAAACTGTAAAGCCTGTTAAATCACCAGTTTCAAACCCACCATTCATAACTTGATATTGGTTTGCATCTATTGTAGTGAGGGTTTCTGTTGTGTTGTTCTTACAACCCAATAGAGAAAGGATAAACACACCAATAGTCATTATTAAGATTAATTTTAAGAATTGTTTCATATTTTAGAATCCTTTCTAGTAATTTAGATTTCTCGCAACTAAAGAATAATCATAATCCGGTTCATCAGGATAATAGGTGATAATATCTCTAACAAAAATTGTACTGTAACTTCCTAAACCATTATCAACTATTTCGATGTACATCACCTCATCAAGATAATCTGATAGATCAAGATAATACTTGATAAACTCTATCCCATTATGCCGGTCATTAGCAAAGCGATAGATCTCCTCATTAGTTGAGAATAATCTAATGGAAATATAGGTATTCTTATCATATCTTTCTCCCTGGGCAGCAGCTAGTTCCATACTGATTACACCAGAACCATTCAATCGAAACAACGAACTTTTGATAAGACCAATTCCATCATCACCCTCAAGATTGCTTTTCAATACATTGCCATCAACCCAAAAAGTATTAGGAATTGATTCATATGGATTGCTGATAAAATAATAATCTAAGCCAAAACTAAAATCGCCATTTATCAATTGATTAGGTAAGTAATTCTGAGTTATTTCCGCAAGAATATTAATGGCTTGATAACCTGTTTCAACTTCTGTTTCATGAAAGGTGATAATATTATCAATTATTAAAAAATCATTCGCTAAACCACCTAAATCATGGATCTCTATATAAAGACTCTCACCAAGATAATCAGATAAATCTAAATAGTAATTATTTAATTCAAAGAAATATAAATCTTCTAAAAATGTTATTTGTTCGATATCAAATCGAGAATTACCAAGTCGAGCTATTTCTTGATTATCACTAACTTTCTTAACTGATATATAACAGATATTAGGATTTCCACCACCAGCTAAGGAGAAACTGATCAATCCCGTACCACCTAGAGTAAAACTATTTGATTTTAAATACCCCATTTTTTCTTCGTGAAGTGCTTTTGAAACAAACTCTTGATTAAAACCTAATACATAGCTATTACCATTAATGTTTCTACCAAGCAGATCCGTAGTACTTACAACATCAGCGTCCGTAAAGACTTGGAGGGAATTTTCACCTTTAAATATCGTTTCTGAGCTCCAACCGAAGAGATTGCCTGTTTCAAAATCACCATTCATTACTCGGTATTTTTGATTCCGATCCACTACCTCTATTTCAAATTCGATTATCTCATCAACAAAGTAAACTTTAAAATTATAGATATTAGGACTAAGATACGCTAAGTATTCTTTGTTTATGACTAAAGTATTTTCTTGATAATCATAATCAGCTATAGCAATATTATTACCACTAACATAAAGGAACTCTGATTCTGTCTTAGCAAAGGTCAATGATACATCAGAAAATACATCATAGTCAAAAACCTCAATCTCAGAAGACGATTGACAGCTAAAACTCAAACTAAGGCTTATGATTATTAATAATAACAAAGTGATTTTTCTAGTCATAAGTTGTTTTTTTGAAGTAAGAACATCAAAAATTCCTTTCTTTTATTTTTCGTATTCAATAAATGGATCTTCGATTAATATTTCTCCTGCAGCTGCATCTGATAAACCAGCATAAACTGTAGCTGTTCCATCAAAGTTTCTCTCTATACCCCCAGGAAAAATAACATCAATCAAATCTTTTCTTTTCGCTTTTGCTTTAGGAAAATCTTTTCTCTCACAGATGATTTTTATATTTGAAATAGCCATTTCCTTTGGATCAAAACAAAATGTCATGCCATAATAATGTCTGACATCACCTTTAGACATTTTCGAAATATGTCCAAGCACACCTAATTTACCGTTTTTTAATAATAATACCTGATTCACACCACCCCAGTTATCATCACTGAAATTATCTTTTAATAATGGGGCATTTTCAATTGCCTCTACATTCAGTTGATTTAAATTAGGAAACTGACAATAACCAATTTTACCTAGTAATGCATCTCCACCCTGTGGTCTTGTAAACGTATGGATTACTTCTTTCTTAAAAATCCGAACATCTTTCATTTTCTTTGGTGATTCAAAGAAAAACTTTAAATCATCAAGGGTCTTACCTTTATAAAATGCAGTAGCCCAAGAAGTAATCTTCTCATCTTCAAAATAGATTTTTGTCCCTCCTAAAACATACTCATCATCAATTTTAGTTATACAAGGATCTTGTAAGTCTTTAAAAGCAACTCCTGTTTTGATATATTCATATGCAGCTACTTTTTTAAACAAAACCACTTGAGATATCTCCGAATCGCTTTTTTCGACCCGACCAAAGAGATATCTATCTCCTTGATAATCAAAAGCATTAGAGATATTATAGACATCCATATTACTAAAACCATCAAAGGATAGAAGCTTTGCTTTAATAATCTTTGGATTTACCCGATGTTCTTTTAATAACATATCAATTGATTTCATTATCCTTTCACCTCTACTCCTGAGACACTTGCCATAAATTGTTTTTGTAAAACTGCAAAAAGTATAATCTCTGGAATCATCGCTATTAAACTAGCTACTGAAACATAGTTCCAAGGAACTAAATAAGAACCGGATCCTGTACGATAGAGATTTTCGAAGATACTAATACTATTTGCCATAACCCAATTTTCTTTACTTGATATATATAATGCCGGCCCATATAAATCATTATAAGTTCCCACAAAATACAGAATAAATACAGTAGTAAAAATACTTCTATTCATTGGGATAACAATCTTGAAAAAAGCCTTAAACTCATTACATCCATCTAATCTAGCTGCTTCAATAATATCTTTTGGCATTCTTAAGAAGAACTGCCTAAATAAGAAAATCATAAAAACATCTGTAGCAAACCAAGTAGTAATCCAAAGTGGTAAGTAAGCGACTTCTTTTAACCCGGCATTTACGAAAAACTCGTAGATAGGAATATTAAGTAGTTCCCCAGGAATCATCATCGTTGCTAGTAAAATAAAGAAAATTAAATTCTTCTTAGGAAACTTATACATTGCAAAGCCATAACCAGCCAAAGCACATGTTATTGAGGTTCCTGTTACTTTTAAAATAAAGATAAAGGTTGTATTTAAGAACATCCGAAGTACATTATAATCTGGATGATTTATTACATAAGTAATATTCTTAAATAATTCAAAACTATTTGGCCACATTGTAGCCTTTGTTGAAGCTTCTACTAAACTTTTAAAAGCGGTAATAATTAAGTAGTATAATGGTAATAAAGCAATAAGAGCAAAGAATATCAAGAGGAAGTAAACAAATATTTTCTTTAGCACCTTAGAACTTATTAACCGTTTATTAAACTTATCTTTCTTCAATATCAATGTATTTTCCATATTAAGTAATATCCTTTTCAACATAGAATCTAGATAATAAGAAATGCATTCCGGTTAAAGCTAAGATAATCAAGAAGAAAATCCAAGCCATAGATGCAGCATAACCCAATCTAAACGGCATATTAAAAGCTGTCATAAACATATAGATCGGGAACAAAAGAGTTGAATTAGCTGGGAAACCCTCTCCATTTCCCATCACAAAAGCTAAGTTAAAAGCCTTTAATCCATCAATTGTCGTTAATATCACATTAAAAAATAACATTGGTGAAATAAGTGGTAAAGTGATTTTTGCAAATTGTTGAAACTTACTAGCCCCTTCTATCTCTGCCATCTCATATAATTGTTTAGGTACACCTTGTAGTGCCGATAAAAACACCAACATCTTTACACCAAAACCCATCGAACTGATAATAATCATTGTCAACAAAGCTGAATTAGGTGAGATATACCAAAGTGGTAATTCTTCAACACCTAATCTCAGTAGTATTTGATTAATCATACCTGTAGTTGGATTAAAGATGTTTTTATATACTGCCCCAACCGCAAAAGAAGGGATGATAAAAGGAATAAAATAGATTGTTCTAAAAAAACCGATATACTTAATTTTTGTATTTAGAAGCATCGCTAGTATCAACGATGTTATTAAGACAAAAACACCACTAATAGATGCAAATATCAATGATTGAATTATCGATTTATGAAATAAATCATCCTTAGTTAAAGCATAGATAAAATTTTCAAAACCTATATAATTATCACTAACATCAAAGATTGTATTATTAGTCAAACTAAGCATAAAAGTTCTAATAATTGGATATAAATAAAACAATAAGAATCCTAATAAAGCTATTCCACTGAACAAGAGAAAATACTTATTTTCTTTTCTATTCTTTTTTGATTTATATACTTTTCCAACTACTTCCATAAATATCAAATCTGATCTAGTAGAAAACCTAGCATTCTCCTTTCCAGAAAAATTTAAATTAATTATTACCCATAAATACCTTGATAGTATTGATCAACATTTTCTTTGATTTCTTCTAAAACTTTTACAACATCAGTTTCAGAACCTCTTCCTTCATACATTAACTTATAGATTTCGGTCATAACCATCTCTCTCAACACTTTAGAAAAGTCTTTTTCTTTCGGTAAAGTTTTTGCTTTTTCTATCGCTAGAAATACACTAGCTATACTAATATCTAACTGATCTGCTTCTGGCAAATTATTAATGATATCTTCCATAGATTTTAAAGCACCAATTTTGCCGTTTTTATAAAGAATTTCTGCACCTAAAGGTCCCGCCCAAAGTTTTAAAAAGGTAAAGGCTGCTTCTTTATTCTTACTTCTTACAGAAATACCAAAGGCATCAGCTGAGATCTCTCCACCAGTAATATTCGCATCAACAGATGAAGTTGGGAGCACTTGGATATCCCAATCTAAACCAATTGTCTTATAACTAAACCAATCCCCCATATGTCCTCCGAATATCATCGCAATATTACCATTAACAAATGAGAAATGCGATGATAATTCGATAGCATCAGGTGCAAACTTGTTTTCTATATCTCCCATCGATTTTTGAACAAAGAACTCTGTTGCCTCTATCGCTTCATCAGAGGTTAAATCAACACGATGATTGTTAGAACCTTCTTCATAAAATTGACCGCCAAAATGGTAAAGATAAACTAACCATTCACCCCACCAACGTAATTGGGTATCTGCGCCAAACTGAGTATAGACTGGATTATCACCTACAAGATTATATTTTGTTAAAATCAAAGCTGCCTTTTTAAAATCTTCTAAACTCCAACTTGCTTTGGGATAAACATCTTCACTCTCATCTAAGTTAAAAGCGGTTCTTAACTCAGCTTCAGACTCATCAAATAAAGTCTTGTTATAATAGAGCAATGATGTATTAATCGAAGTTGGTAAAGCATAAATCTTATCATCAACAGTTAAAGCATTGATAATTGATTCATAATAATCATCCTGAGAGATTTCATCATCTTTCTCTAAATATGAACTTAAATCAATTAGACTATCCTTCATTGAATCAACAATAACTGTACTTGTTTTAATAATATCTGGCTCGTTCTTAGTTCCAATAAGTTTAGATACATCTTCTCCATAAGTTGCAATAACACTTATTCCGGTTAGCTCCTCATAATAAGCAAATAATTCATCATAACGATCTTGATCTTCAATATCCAAAGCAATTCTAAGTTCATTAGTTGAATTAGAACAAGAGACAAAAACTAAACTAAGAAAACCAACTAAAATGAAAGACAATGTCATAAAAATCTTATTTTTCATATTAATCTAAGACCTCCATATTAGCAAAGATATCTGCAATTGACATTGAACAAACAGCGATTTTTTCATCACAAGCACCGTAGTATATCTTTACTTCACTTCCATCAACAATCGTTCCACAAGTAAAAACTACATTATTCATAAAACCATATCTTTCATATAACTCAGTTGGTTCAACCAAAGCTTTTGTTGAACGCATCAAGACTTTATTTGGGTTTTCTTTATCTAAAAGCATTGCGGCTAAATGATAGTTGTTATCCTCATCTGCTGTATGATAGATTTCTACCCAACCTTTGTCTGTTAGAAAAGGTACAGCCCCAGCTCCTACTCGGTAACTACTGTCATAACTTACCTTTGCTTTGAAGAGAATTTCGTGATTACCCCATTCAGTAAGATTATTACTTTGAGCTGTCCAAATATCTAGTTTACCAAACTGTGAAAAACTTGGACGATGTAAAGAATAATACTTACCATTAATTTTCTCAGGAAAGATTACACAATCTTTATTATCTGCATGGAAGATATTTCCTAGTCTGACAAAATTTTCAAAATCTTCAGTAACCATTAATCGGACATTTATACCTGTACTACTGATTCCTGAGTAAGTAATATAATACTTATCCTCTATTTTTGTAATTCGCGGATCTTCAATACCATATTCCTCATAAATTGTTTGAGGATAGATATAATCCTCTTTGGCAAAAGTAAAGTTTATACCATCCTCACTTCTTCCTATCCGAAAATGTGACATTGAAGTTAAGAAAGATCTTTTATGATTTATGATGACTCTTGAATCAGAAAAATTATACTGATTATCGTTCTTTGGTATTTTATGAGATTTTATCTGATTTAAGTCATTAAGGATAGGAACAGAATAATGATTATCATCATCCTGAATTATTGACTCAGACACTCTCACAATCATGATAATTTCATCTTTATATCGAATAACTCCAGGATTAAAAACACCTAGAATTTGCATACCTTCACTAGATGGTTCTAAATCTTTTGGTGTAATTAATAATCTTTTCTCCATAGTTTCTTCCTTAATCAATTTGATATATTTTTAATCCTCGCCAAACAACTGTTGCGTCTGAAAATTGCGCTCCAATATCACTTCCGTTGGTAACTAAATATATTCTGAAATTCTCATATGCAGGGGAAAAATCAATTACATGCACCCCGGAAACATTACTTGAAGCGAGTTTTAGTGGATTGGAATTAATTACAGTTGTACCATCAGCTTGATAGTAAATAACTTTAATTTCCCACATCGTTTTTACAAATTCATTCATTTGATTTAAACTCGCAACATCTACTATTATTTGTAGGTTAGCTTCACTCTCAACAGTAAAGAGTTTAGAAACAATTCCTCCAAAACTATATTTTGATTCTGGATACTTGTTTTGTTTTATTTCTGCCAAACCTCCAGTCAAACTAACTAAAGCAGGGCTTAGAGCATGGATTACTGGGTCTTCATTTTGTAAGTTCCTATTTGGTACAATCCATTGATTAGAATCAGCTAAATCACTAGGGTTAAAATCCCCTAATAAAGAAGTACTTAGAAGATCTACTTCAAGTTTTTTTACATCGCCATTATCCCAAACAATCAAGTACTTTGATATTGAAGAGGATAGTTTCTCCCAATTAGGTAGATTAGTTGCGTAATTGATATAAATTTTATCAGTATTCTCAAACTTATATAATCTTCCATCAACTAGTTTATAAATGGTTGCTAGTCCAGGGTGATCTAAATCAATGGTTATTCTAGCTTCATTATTACTTAATCTTGTGGAAGCCTCATTTACAAAATCATTGCTGGAAGCAGAAAAATAGTTTTCAATAAACAATCTTGTATCTTTTAACCGATAATCAATTGCCTGTAGAGATTCTACTATAACTTCTTGAACTTCATTTTCACCAAGTGAAGTTCTAAATAAATCTTCAAAAATCATTACGTCGCTTGTGCTTCCTTGATAATCAAGATTATGTAACTCTGCTTTTAACAAAGATAAATCTTCATAACCACTTAAAACATTGATAAGTACCTTATCTTGCTTGCTTTGATCAATAACTGAAGTAACAGTTACATAGGCTTGGCCTACATTTAGAGCACTTATCCTTCCCATATCATCAACACTAACAATAGAGTCATCAGAACTAGACCAGAAAACATCTGTACTAGCAACTGCACTTGGTGAGATTGTGGATGATAAGCTTAAAGGAGAACTTGCTTTTAAAATATCGATCTTATCATTGACAATTGTATCTGAGACAATACTTATATCAGTAATTGCTGTTTGATTATTATAAACAGCTACCTTAGATATGACTAATTCAGCAGTTTGTCTTTCCCCATCTGGTCCTTTCGCAAGAATATGGAACGAACAATTTTTTATTAAATCATCATACTTCCAGCCGTTTTGATAGCCAGGATCAGGTTGAGTATTCTTTGTTCGATACTTCTCACTTAACATCGCGTCAACTACATTGATTGAGACAGTACCTGTTCTAGATTCATCAGAAATAACATAATAATACTCACTTTCACCTTCAACTGCTAATTTAACAATATATTCTGAATAGACTGAAACTACTTCCATTTCAAAGATTACCGCTTTAGAAAAATCTAGTCTTAAGCTTGGAGTTTGAATACCTCCGTAATTATCTAAAGAAGCATCTGTGTTCCAAACACTTACAGTATTTTCTGTTTCATTATAATTAGCTACTCCTGAGGGAGTTGCACTACCAAAATAACTTATCGCATTAGCGTTATAAGTAATTTGGTTTCCATCCCACTCCAGATTTGTTGTAGTTGAGTTCGTATTCGTAGTCGTTGTATCAGTAGTGTTACTACCACAAGCGCTTAATAACACAGTTGTAACAACCAGTAAAATAAATAGTATGAGTTTCTTCATTATTGCAATACCTTTCTTAAAAACTTATCGACAGACAACTCTTTTAGAAGCTGAATCTTGCAAACCATCAGCTGTGATGATTTCTACTCTTAAAGTATAATCTGTGTCTGGTAAATCACTTTTATCATAATTATATGAGTTGAGATATGGCCCATCATAAACTAATATCTCGTTAAAAAATATTTTCATATTTACAACTGAATCACCCTGAGGAAAAGAACTTGAAAAGATAATATCACTTTCTTCTGTTAGACTTTGTCTAGAACTAAGATTCATTATATTAATAGCTGCTTGATACTTTGTAATAACAACGTCATTTGCTAAAATAGAGAAACCTGATTTTTCTATTTCAGAATTTGCGGGTAATTTCACCACTAAACGACTTGATTCTGCTGGTATCGATATATTTGCTTTTCCAACAATATTTTTAGCAACAACTGTCTTTGTTAATACATCAAACAAATCATAGGCTTCATCATCGTAAAACTCGATTATTTTGGTTTCTTGATAAGGGTTATAATAAGAATAATACTGATATGTATTATCCCCAAAACTATCAGTGGTGTTTAAATCTAACTGTAAGATTCCTTCAACATTTGTTTCACTGACCAAGCCACCTAGAAAACCAGTAAAAGCGGAACTATAAAGACTTAAATCACTTGGGATTCCAAACATTGTAGTACCGTCACCCATTGCATAACCATTAACTCCTGCAAACTGATTTCTAAACCCTTCATAACAGATGCTACCGTATTTATCAAAACTCAAGAAATTACCCATTGATTGTTCACTTAGAGGCATTTCATGAGGAAAAAATACTTTAGCATTATTCACAAGATTTAAAACGTACTTACCAATATCATCTGCATACCTAGGATCATATTTCAACATTGGTACTAATGTTGAAGCTAAATGGAACGAGTTCATCGAAAAAGCATAGTCTCCTGCTTGACCAACTAAACCAAATACATTATGTCCACCAAAACTACCTGACATTACCGCCCACCCTGGTCTAAAGCTAGAGTCTCCTTCAAACAAGAAATCCATTAATTTTCCAATATCATAATTTGTACCATACTTATAATTTATAGCTGCAGCTACATAAGGAGCGTAGTCAGTCATTGCTTCGTAATTTGGATTTTTCTGATATGATTCAAAATAATCTAAAACAAATTTAGCTCCATCCAAATACTTACTATCCTTTGTCATTTCATAAGCCGAGTAAAATAAAAAAGCCAAGCCACCATTTGGTGGTTCAATATGATCTCCGACTACTGTCGGTGATTCAAGCACTACATTAAAACCAACGAACTCAAAATCAACTTCTCCATCTTTAACAAAGTAAGGAAGTGCTTCTAACCATTCATCAGCTCCGTTTAAAACCATTTCTCTCATAAAGTCAATATCATTATACTCATCATATAATCTCGCAAACAAAATTTGTGGGAAGATATCATACCAAAAACTTTGACCTTGAACTCCTCCATTAGTTACTAATTTTGTTCCGGTATCATAAGCACTCATAGTCATTTCGACAAAATTATATATCATATCAGAATACTCTTGATTACTTTTATCAATTTCTGCATAAGTAGAGCCTAAAACCATTGCTAAGTTAACAATTGATTCCGTTCCTGTGCTAGCTATCCTGGTATCACCAACATAGGTTGGCATTCCAAAACTTCTTTTTAAGTAACCAGTTGTCAAAGGGTCATATGTTGATGGTTGTCTAGCTTGATCAATCCAATAGCCAATAGGATGCCAAGTTTCTTGATCACCAATGATATAGTTAGGAGCTATAGCGCTTTCATTATTTGCAAAATAAAAAACGATGTCATCTAATTTTTGCGCCATCATTAAATAATCAAAATATTGATAATCATCAGGAATATTCGGATATTCGTTTATTTGATAAACTGTCTTTTTAACTTGATTATCCCTTGGAAACATTGAAAAAGAGTCGCATGAAATAAATGCAACAGATAAAACCAAAGTCAATAAGCTAATAAGTAGTTTTTTCATATCAGTTCCTTCTTGAATATTTGTTATTTATACTAAAATTATAACATATTTAAAATCTACTTTCTATACAAACCAAGTCAAAAAACTTACTTATTTGCTTAATTTTAATTAACAAAATTAAGTTAATTTAATTAATTTTATTATTAATCTTGACTTAAAGTTAATTAAGTGATAAATTATCTAAAAAGAGGTGTTTTAATGGGTAAGGTAACTTTAGAAAAAATAGCTAATGATATTGGTGTTAGTAAGGTCGCAGTATTCAAAGCGTTAAATAACCGAGATGGTGTTAGTGATGAACTAAGAAAAAGAATTCAAGAGCACGCTAAACAATTAGGATATCAAACAAAGAAGAATTCAATTCAAGTAAAAAACAAAAAATATATTTTCTTCATAAACCAAGAATTCTTTCTAACGTTGTCTGAACAATTCTACTCTTCAATCTTTAATCATCTCAATACTGAATGTACAAATTCAGATAGTTTTCTGCAAATCGCTTTTCTAGAACCAGAAAACACTCTTGATAAGATGAAAAGAGTTATCTCTTTTTACAATCCTGATGGGATATTCTTCGCTGGTCAGGTAAGCGAAGATATCCTAAAATATATTGGTAAAATTAGCATTACTTCTGTCTTCATTGATTTCTTTTCTCCATTATATAACTTAAACTATGTCTATGTTGATAATTATAGTATGTCTTACCAATTAACAACTTACCTAATAAATAAGGGTCATCGAAAAATCGGTTTTATCGGAGATATTAATTCAACCTCTTCAATTGTCGATCGTTTCTTTGGTTATCAAAAAGCTTTGATTGAAAATAAAATCTTATATGATGAACATTGGCATATCAACTATAATCTAGAAAAGAACAAAGACATTTATCCTTTTGAAAAGAGAAACTTACCTACAGCATATATTTGTCATTGTGACGCAGCCGCTCAATATATCTATACTTCTCTAGCAATAAAAGGTGTAAAAATCCCTGAAGATATCTCGATAGTAAGTTTTGATAACACTGTTCTTTGTGATACTTTAAATCCTAAACTCACTTCGATAAGTGTTCCTAAAAACATTTATGCAAAAAAAGCTTTTACCGCAATGGTGAACTGCATGAAGAACAACAACAAAACCTATAATGTTTTAGTGTATCCTAATCTTGTTGAAAGAGAATCAGTAAGTAAAATTATATAAATAATTAAAAAAGTCGCCCAAACGAGCGACTTATTTTTTTATAGCAAACACTTCAAATTATTTTACTCTTCATAAAAGAATAGATAACCAATTACTGTAGAATCATCTTTATTTATTGCATAGCTTAATATAAAAGATATATAGTTCTCATATTTTTCTGTAATAAACTCTTTTTCAATAGTTAGAATATTATCATTTATCTCGTATAAAACATTATCGCCTTCACTTCCATTAATCGAATAAAAACTTCCACCAAATAATTCGAATTGTAAAGATACATCTTCACTTCCATCAACTCTAATAACTGTTGAACTGATGATATATGGTTCTGTTTTTTCGTTTAATGTTACTTCAACTAATGTCTTATAAGCCCCGTGAATTAAATAAAAACTTGTTAAACCTACTGACTGCTCTATCAAGAAGTCTGATTTGATGTTTAGATGAGTATCGGAGTAACTTAACATTGAGTCCTTATCCAGAAATACTAAATCCAAATCTTGCACATATATATTTCCTGGTTCGATATCATTCCATACAATGATATCAATCGTTGAATAAATACTGTATTGAAATGAGATTTTTGCAGTCTCCATCAAATTATATTCATAATTAAAAACTTGTGAAACGTTCGAAACGCCAATTGGATAAACTGCTTGGACACTTATTCTTAATAAACCAGCATCCGTATTCTCTAGATCATAACTGTTTTCTTCTACTTCAATTTTACTACCATTGAGAAAAAGGTTATATCCACTAGCATCTTCAACATCATTCCAAGAAACGATATCATCACTGACATTGATAGTAAAAACAAGATTGTTTTCATAATCAATTTCGATATCAAGCGTAAGTGATGGTTCAGAATTAATATACCCATCCGCTTTAGCAATCACATAAATACTATATGTTCCTTCTTCTTCAATAACATAAATATTGTCATCGACATTAACAACATCATCATTGACATAAACATCATAACTTAAAGCGTTATTCACCTCATCCCATGAAACTACCCCATCAAACACTAAATTCTCCGGTTGATCTAATTTCGGAGTAGTTGTAGTTGTGGTTTCAGTTGTAGTTTGACATCCAAACAAAAACAAAAGAACAATTACTATTGATAATCTTCTTAATAACTTCATTATCTATTCCACGCTTTCTTTAAAAAGTAATAATCTAATCTATCAAATAAAAGTATAACATATTTATCTTTAAAAATGCAAAAAAACAATTGATAATAATTATAAAAATCTTTTATGAAAACAGCACTCACTAAATGAGCGCTGTTTTTTAAAATTAAATTAATTGTAATAACTATGATTACCAAATATCATTTCGACAAAATGAGGATAATCAATAAATGGATTACGATTAAACTGATAGGAGTAAATTACATCATTACGGTTTAACTCAAAATCATCTACTGGATCAGATTCATGCCAAGATAATAAAGTAGCAAGTAAAGCCATTTCATAAACATCAGGAGTATCATCTATCAAATTCAAATAATCATACATAACAATCATATAGAATAAGATTCTTGCAATATCACCTTGAACTTCAACAGGTGGTGCATAAGATACTGAAGTTGTAACATTGTCAAAATATTTATTTCCTCTAGAAGAATTTTCTCCTGGATCTGCAGGTTTTAAGTTATGTAAATCAGAAGCACTGTTAGTACCTCCAGCAGACTCACCTAATAATGATTGTGGCCAGACATGCTCTCTATTCCATGTAATTCCTGCATCCCAAACCCCTGATACTGATAATTGTGTATAAACTAATATAACATTCCCTGGATTATCAGGATCGGCATCTGTTTCATCAAGGATATATCTTGCATCATCATAGCTTACTCCAATAAAACCTGTATTAATAATTGTTCTTAATGCTGCTAGTAACTGTTCTCCAGTTAATCCTTCAGCATCATCATAATACGCATCCAAATCCCAAGTTAAAGGATCTGAGGTATCTGTAATAGTATATGTTTTTTCTAATGTAGCAGTATTACTAGATGAATCTGTAGCTGAGTAAGTAATTATATAATCACCAGCTACACTTGAATCAACCGTTCCAGAATATGTGCAAGCAACAGAACCGTCTACATTATCAGTAGCCGTACATCCTAAACTTACACTATCCCCTATAGAGTATGTGTAAACATCATTCGTTACAGTAATCTCTGGTGCTGTTGTATCTACAGGGGTTATGCCTCCGGGGTATTTGTTGTCCAAGTTAGATCATCAACAGTTACTCTCAATCCTCCGGTATTTCTAATTTCTAAACTAAATGTACCTGTTACGCCTCCAGGAATAGCAGATAAAATTTCTGCCTCTGTAATAGTAAACGTTTCACCTGTAGAACTGGTTACTCCAAATGTTTTTATAAGCACATCATTTATATATATACTGATATTTCTAGGCGTCGCACCAGAAAAAGTGGTTTTCGCTGTTAAAGATAAAGAAGATATCCCGTTTGCAATGCTTGTTGATTTTATAAAATTTGAAGTTGAAGCACCAAAAGTAGGAGCAACAGGAGTAAGCCCTTGAGAATCCATTCTTATACCTTGAGATGTCCAATTTACGGTTTGATCACTTAATATCGTTGTCCAAGATCTATTAAGATATTGAGATGTGGATCCATCTGCGTTTGTTAATGAACTGAAGTCTTCCACATAAGTAGTTTCAGCTTGGCCTACAGGAGTCCATCCTGCATAAAGTGTAATATCTCCAGTAACTGCTGTAGAGAAGACATACTCCGTTTCTAAACTTGCATCTAAATACCATTTATCAAATACATAATCATCTTTTGTTGGTGCAGTAGGTTCTGTTGCAATCTTACCATCTGCCACTTGCTGAGAAGAAACCGCTGAGCCATCATTTGAATCAAATGTTACTGTAAACAGTTCTAACCATTTAGCATACAATGTAATATTATCTGTAATTCCCGTCGCAAAATCAAACTCATTTAAGAATGTTCCGTCATCTATAAACCAACCATCAAACTGATAATCTGCTTTTGTTGGTGCAGTAGGTTCGGTTGCTGTATTACTGTGAACAATTCCGCTTTGATCACTTACAACAGAACCACCATTTTCCTCATATGTAACAGTATATGTGACTGGTTCTGTTACAGTTACTGAATGTGTATCTAAAACACTATGATTATATTTTGAAAAAGCAGTTATTGTAACAGATCCTGCATCAACACCAGTAACAACACCACTATTACTAACAGTCGCTAAAGATTCATTACTTGATACCCAATAAACATCTTGAGATGCTGAAGTTGGATCATAAGTAATACCCAAATCAATTGTATTTGATTCCATCACTGTTGCAAGACCAGTAATAGTAATACTCGTCGGATTAGTAGCATTAAGCGTGTGAGAGCCTAAATAATCAAAATTATCCTCATCATATACGTCCCACTCATCCTCATCCCATACATTAGATGGATTAAAAACAGATGATTTTCTAACAACAGTATGATTTGTTAAATCAACCCAATCTGCTCCACTACCGTCGGAACCATTTTGACCGATGATACCTAAAACATCAATAACTGTACTATCTTTTAACAACGCAATTGCATCATCTCCATTAAAATTAGCAACACCAGAAGATGATCCTCCTATAGAGGTTATACCCTCAGAGGCTGATGAATTGTAATAAAATAGAGTTGAACCTGCTCCTAAAGTGCCTGATAAGGTTTGAGTGTTTGTTGCAGTCGAAGATCCATTTGCATATAGTACAATAGAATAACCGGTTAAATCAACATCTTGTCCTGTACCATTATAAATTTCTATTGCCTTGTTACTAGAACTACCTTCAATATATTCTGAAATAAACAAATCACTAGCAAAGAATGCAACATCTGAATAAGTTACTGTCTCATCAACACCATCAGTTGTAACCATATAGGCCCTAACATTCTTAGATGCATATGTAGCGTCTATTAAACTTCTAACAAACTCATTAGTATCTGGATTATATTTATCACTTCTTAGTTTTGTAACACCAGGGGTATCAAATGTTATACCTCCAGCATAATCAGATATCAAAAGCCCAAACTCGACCATATCTTCTCCATCAGGTAATACAAATTGACCGACATATGTTGTGTAATCAGTCCTTAATCCAGAGTATGGTAATAAATTAATAAACAATGAATCTGGATCAGGAGAAGCTTCTACCCCATCAAATACAGCAGTAACTTCTGTATCATCTACAACAGTGAAAGAATATGTTGGATTTAAACTAACAATTACACCTTCATTTTCCCAATGTTGGAAATTTCCAGTTCCACTAGCTACAACTGTAGCTACTTCGTTATAATCATAAGTTCCTCCACCAGTACCGTTGTTTACTGTCAAAGTAAGTGTTGCTGCTACTGTAGAAGTATATTGAACCCAAACTACAGTATCTTCAGTTGGATTATTATAAGCTCCACTCCATGGTGTAGAGGACACTTCATAACCTGGCTTTGCTAATCCACTAATGTCTGGTGGTGTAACACTTCCGCCACTAGCCACAAAAGCTGTCCTTAATAAATCTTGATTAGCATCCATAAATGCTACTGCTATTGTTCCATCTGGCTTATAAAGTGCAGTCACCTCTAAATCACTAGTTACTAAAAAAGTATGACTCGCTGGTAAACCAGATTCTACTTTGTCATTAACAATGTACGTTACGAATTCATAATCAGGATTAGCTGTTCCTGCATCAAATGATACAGTAGATGCGTAATCTCTTGAACCCAAGTCAGTTACTACAGCTTCGTTGGTCCCAATTTTTGTATTAACTGAAAAATTAAAACTTGATCCTACTGGACTTGCTGCTTTTAATGGTACCGCACTTAAAGTAACTACCATCATTAAAAGCATTACAAATCCTAAATAAATTTTCTTCATCATCCAAACATCTCCTCACCACACATTGTGCTTGAACCAAAATCGCCACTTGCTGCTATACTGTCTTCTAGTTCAAATTCCACAATCTCTAGTTTTGGCGTCTCATATTGCTCTTTGTTTTTCATTTAATCCTCCTGTATATTAAATTCCTATATTATCAAAAAGTTTCTCGATTTTTTCCACTTCTTCTTTTTTTATCGAAAACCTTTTTAATTTTCTAAATGTATTTCTTCTTTTCATAAAAAGAAGACTAAATATTCTTACTAACCACATTATTGGTAGTAATACTTTGACTCTTTCTAAAACAGGATATATTCCTTTCATTTGTGAATAACTTAAAAAAACTTTTGATAACAGATATTTAATCTTGCCAAATAACACATTTTTACTATTTTTTGCGTTGTTAGCTATACCACCAATGAACAGATTATGATTCTTGCCAATACCGTGAATACCTGATACAAACAAGAACTTTGTAAACTCTTCAATTTGGACTTTTTGCATTTTACCATTTTGAGAAAATTTCTTCAATAACTCAACTGAAAAAATTTCGTTTATGTAAGTAAAAATATTGTAAAAAAATTGTTTTTTTGGAAAAAGCCTTAAATAATCCTCGATTTTTTCCTTTTCAAACTCACTCTCATAGCTCTTACAAAACAAATAAATATCGATAACTGATCTAAAGCCAACACCCGAACTATACAAATGTTTAATCATATGATACAACTGGTAAAACAAATTATACTCAATATTTAAATGGTATTCATTTAGATTATAGTGAACAACATTTTCCCAAGGTTTTTCAAAAAGAACTCGATATTCACTAGAAAATTCTGAATCTAACTTTGGATGTACTTCAACATTAATATTTGCATACTTAATAAAACAATCATGATTAGTTGAAGTAATCCAATTTTTATATCCATGTTCTTCCAAAACCCTATGAGCTTTTTCCATCATATCTGGTCTAATAAGTAGATCAATATCTCCCATAGACCGCATAAAAGACTTCGGATAAATCGATTTTAGAAAACTTCCTTTTAGAAAGACAAAGTCGATATTATTTGAATTAAAGATCTCTCTTAATTCTTCTAAGACACTTATCTGTCTTTCATCTTTCTTAATATATTGATAGTACTCTTCTTTAAACAAGGAGAATGTTTCTTTATCGACAAGACTCTCTGACAATGCAGGATAAACAAAACCAAGAATACCGTTTTCTTTACAAACATTATATATTTCTCGATCTACTCTTAATGGATGTTTTTCCATCGCTAGAGAATTTTTTACTAAACTGATTGTTTGTTCAAATAATTGATTCATTTCTTAAAACCTCTTAATATAAACTTAACTATCTTTTTTAATGACTTAAACAATCTAAAAAATAATAACTTTATCTTATTTATCAAAGCATCTACTTTATATATTTTGCCTTTTTTATTAAACTGATAAACTCTTCCATAAATATTAGTTTTATCAACATCTTCTATTCTACCTGAGTTATCTCCTTGAAAAAAATATCGATTATTTTCTATTTTCTTAATCCGATGTAATAAAAACTTTTCTTGATATAGGAAAAGACAAATATCATTTTTATAATAATCTTCTTCTCTCCGTAAAAAAACTTCAGTTTTTTCTGGTAAAAGCGGCTTCATTGAAGTCCCTTTCACTAAAAAACTTACGCTTTTACCTGAGTTTAATAACTCAGTTATTTCTTTAAAAAACTCTTGGTTGGCAATTTGTTTACTCATTAAACAACCCATTCTTTTGACATTTTTCAATAAAGTCTAATGCATCTCTTCTAGCAACTATTTCCTCAATTTCATAGTTCTCCAGAACTTTTTTAATTAATTCATCTACAGTTAAATCTTCAGATTGTAATGCTAAAAACATGAATTTAGCTGTTTTATTGACAGTTATAATTCCATTAAATCTTATTGCTTCATTTTTTACCGGTACAATGATAATATCTTCACCAATTTGTTTTAAAACGTAATCTTGCTTAATTCTCATTTTTGCCTCCTAAATACTTATTAAAAGTTTGCGCAGATACAATGCTGTTAACAGAATAGAAATCAAGTATTCTTACCTTTTTTATCAAATCATTAATTAAAAAAAACATATTGTCAATCCCAATTTCATCACCTGGACGATGGATATTTTTCATAATTTCTTTTATTTTAACCGCTTTTTCGATCTCAAGAATACTCGTTTTATTGCTTTTATGCAAAAACAATAAATAATCTAACTTCACTCTTTGGTTAGAATTAATTACATTCTTTCCTGACCAAGGGCTACCGTAAAAATAGATTTCATCATCTTCTTTACAAATTAATGGTTTATCTTCATTCACTACGAAACTATCAGGAAACTCCTCAAGGAAATATTTTGTCTGGGTTGATTTACCTGATTTAGATGGTCCGCATAACAAGACACCATAATCCTTGATTTTTAAACCACTAGCATGTATTGGTAAATAATTATTACTAATTGCAATCTCAAAGAATAACATTCCACTTAAAACATATTCATATTCAGGTAATCTTTGACCTAAGTCTTTGCTTAAGGTTATAATGATTTCTTGATAATCATGGGAATAATATATTAAATGTTTGATACTTTTATCTAAGTTATAAGTAATGATATAAGTTTCATAATCATCACTCATCTTGATTCTATTTTTAAATCTATAAATATTAGTTTTTAAAATAGGTTCTTCAATAATGTCCTTAACTGAAACCTGAAAAACATGATAATCTTTATCTGTTCCTAAACATTCATATTTGTTTAACTCATCTTGGAAATAATCTTTGAACTGATAAGTAAAATCGATATAGATATCTCCTATTTTTATTTTTTTATTCATAGTTATTCCTCATAGCATAATCTTTTAGGTAGCTTGAACAAGAAAAAACATTTCCCTCTAAAAACCTTCTTGCTAAACAGGTAAAACAACTCTTGTTAATATCACAATTAGTACAAGGTGATTTATCTAACAATTCTTGCCACTGTTTTTGTAAATCTAAAAATACTTCTAAGAAATTACCTTCAATCTTTCTTGAAGGTATCGGCATCATTGAACATCCTTGCATATAGCCTTTGTGGTTGACAAAAAACCCGTTTTTCAAAGCACCACACCGATATACTACTTCACTATTACTCTTAACTGGAAAAGCTATTTTCATTCTTCTTTCAAAATCAATTAATTGCGAAGCATCTAATCTTTTTACATCTTCTTTAACTTTAGAAACATATAAAAAATAACCTAAATGCAGATTCTTCTCTTTAGCTATCTCAATTACTTTATCAAGATTTTCATATATAGTTGGAAGCGGTATTGTTCGTAAAACTAGATTAAGCTTTTTACTTATAATTCGATCAATATTTGTCATAACTTTATTAAAACTGTCAGTTTTAGTAAACTCATGATATGATATTTGATTATAACCATAAAGAGTTATAGCTATCATCTCAGGTTGTCTAATACTGAGTTCTTCTAAAACATTCTCTGGCAATATCGAACCATTGGTGTAAATTGTTATTTTTACTCCTAAGTCATATAGGTGTTTATATAAAATAAGAAAATCTGGTCGCAAAAATACTTCACCACCAGTTAATAAGGCATATAACATTCCGTTTTCATGTGCTTGATCAAAAATCTTTAACCATTCATCAGTTGAAAGATTTGGATCATGGCTTTTAGCATAGCACATCGAACAGTCGAAATTGCAATTACCGATAATCTCAAACTCACCGGTTATGGGAATGTTATTATTATACGCAAAGTTCAATATTCGATTTTTTAAATCGCTATAATTTGTCATCATCTCACCGTAATCATTATATCAAATCCATTGTAAATTTTATATATAAACTTCTGTACTTTTGTAAAAAAAACGACATATTTATAGCCTGTATATGTCATATGTTCAAAAATATTACATGATTTTGATATTTATAGCTATTTAATTGACATTTATTTAAAAATTAATTATAATTAAGATAAGGACGGCTAGCTATGAAATTAGAAAAAATCGCATATAACATCTACAGTTTAACCAATATTTCTTTTGCTATTTATGAAAACCACCAAAAGGTATACGAGACTGATCAACCAGTTCTTCCTGAAAATTTACGAGAAGAACTCAACAAGGAAAAACAAACTTTAGTCGAGAATCACCGAGAAAACAGAAACGTAAGAGTCCAAGATAACTATGGTTTAACCTTTGTCTGCTTGTATTTAGAACATAAACATGTCTTATTTGGACCTTTTCTGATAAATGATGATTATGAGAAATATATCGACCGTATTATTTTCAAATTCCATTTAATCAATGAAGAATCTAATATGGTAGAAAACTATTTTAACAATCTAAAAATTTTATCAGAATTCCAACAGAACTTAATCGTAAGTATGCTTCACGGACTCGAAGTAACAAATAATGAATCAATCAAAATATTTAATGTTCAAGTCAAAAGATTAGACCAAGAAGCAGAATATATCAAAACCTCTGATGATTACAATATCCGCTTAGTTGAAGCTAGTAATGATATTGAAGAAGCTTTACTAAAAATTGTAATTACTGGTGATGTTGATTCTGCTAAGAGTTTTGATTTTCAAAAGATTTCAACCCAACATTTAATCTATCAAAATAGTTCTTTTACAAATATGAAAACAAACTTAATGATTTTTGATGCTTTATGTAATAGAGAAGCTATTAAAGCCGGTGTTGACAAAATCTTAGCTCACAAGATTTCTAATAACATAAAGTTCAATATCAACAAAATAAGTTTATCAAGTGAATTAAAATACATTGCCCAAAAAATATTAGTTACCTATTCAAAAGCTGTTAAAGAATATACATTGTTAGATTATAGTAATAATATCAGAAAAATAATCCTCTATATTAGAAAAAACCTAACAAACAAGATTTCTCTAGATGATATTGCTAATGAACTCTTTATTACTAAAGAACATCTATCTCGTTTATTCAAAAAAGAAATGAATATTACTATCTCCGAATATATCATCAAAGCTAAAATTGATGAAGCAAAGAAGTTACTTAAACATACAGACTATAACATTCTTGATATCGCAACTTTGTTAAATTTCGCTAATAGTTCTCATTTCTCTAATTCATTTAAAAAATATGCAAAAATGTCTCCAAGCGATTATCGAAAATCTTCATCAAATTAAAAAGAGATTCAGAACTTCTGAGTCTCTTTTCATTTATAAAATTATTCTTCTGTCTTTTCAGTAATAACTTCAACATCCATTGGATCAATATCTTCTGCTTCTGTTTCTTCTTCATCTTCAGAAATATACTTCGTTTCAGAAACATTAACAACTAATTTATCCAAATCATCAATTACCGTTAAGCCTTCAGGAATTGTTAAATCCCCAATAGTTTTAGAATCGCCAACTTCCATACCAGTTACATCTAGATCAATATGACTCAACCCTTGACCAACAGCGTATTCAACTTCTACACTATCAGTTAACAACTGGACAATTACACCAGGTTTTTCAATTGTATCTTTACCAACTAAATTAATTGGTAAATCAGCTTTAATTGTGTCACCTTCTGTAACTTTTAATAATTTGACATTTAAAAATTGATTCTGATTGAGAATATGGTTTTGAACTTCTTTAATATAAACTAGATGTTTTTTTCTACCTAATTTTACTTCAAAAGTTTGAGTTAAACCATACTGTCTATAAAGTTCCAATAAGTCTTTTTCATCAATTTGGATTGATTCCGGTTCAATAGTCTTACCAAATATAACTCCAGGAACTTTCTTCATTTTTCTGACATGTTTAAGTGATTCAGTTCTTTTTTCTATTTTCATGTTCTGACTCCTTTCTATGTTTATTTTAAATTGTCGATAATATTATATCACAAAAACCCAATTTTTGGGACTATTATCCTTCTAATAAATGAGTTTTTTAATAATCACTAGGAATCAGATACTTTTATCTGAAATAATTTGATATAATATTATTATCAGGAAAGGGTGAATATAATGGGCATAAATGCACTTATCTTACTTGGCTTATCAATCATACTTATCTATGTGATTTTCATTGAAATCTTCACAGTCATCTTCAAGATGACTGGTTTAACAAATGATAAGGCTAGATTTCAAGTAATATCACTTTTCACAAACAGTGGATTTACTACTCAAGAAGCTGAGTTAATTGTCAACTCAAAAGTCAGAAGGAAAATCGCAAATTTAACAATGCTATCTGGTTTCATTTTAAACGTTACTGTCATCTCGGTTTTAGTAAATGTATTTATCACTTTAGGACAAGCTGAGTCAAATGATGTTTTAAAATTCTTTTTAGTAATCGGTGGCTTTTTTATTGTGATGTACATCTTAAAAAAACTTAAGGTTTTCGAATTTCTTTTGAAAGGAATAACCGAAAGAATCACGAATAGAATTATCTATGGTGGAAATACAAATGTTATCGAAGTTTTAGATACTTATGGTAAAAACTCAATTGTGCAAATAAAAATAATCAATCTACCAGATATTCTCAATGATATCACCTTAGAAAAAAGCGATTTAAGATCAATTCATGGAATTAATGTTCTAGCTATAACTAGAGATGGCGAAACCAACGCTCATGTTACAAAAGATGATATCATCAAAACTAATGACCGGGTAATCTTATTTGGTCGTTTATCAAACATAAAAAAAGTCTTTTTAAAATCCTAGATTTTAATCAAGACTTCATTTTTACATTTTGAACAATAAACGTATCTCTCACCTTTAATCTTTCTTACTTCTAAAGTGTTCTGACAGATTGGACATGGTTTAAGAAGATATACTTTGCCATTCTTTCTGATACTTTTACTATTTTTAACCTTTACTTTCTTAATCTTTTTAATTTTTATCTTTTTAGGTTTATTGCTCTTAAACAAATTCTTAAACTTATTTAATGCAGTTAAAAATACTGCATTTTCTTTTTGTCTTTGGATTCTGTTTTTTGATAAAATTCTAAATAAAGAGATAAAGATTAAAACGAATATGATTATATCAATAATATTTTCTTTTACAAAGACATTGATAAACATTAATAGACCATATAATAAAAATGTGAATATACCTAAATGGTCCATACCATTTCTATTCGCAAAAAAACTTCTTATCTTCTCATTAAAATTCATTTTCTTCTCCCTCTATATCTGATAGTTAAAGACTATTTTACCATAGTTTTGTGATTTTTTTGTATATATTGAAAAACCACTACTTTTAAGCTAGCAGTGGTTTTAATCTATTTTTTTCTCTTGTTTTTACTTTCTTTTAAATACAATCTTAATCCTTTAAAGAACTTACCATTAAACATCAACATCATGCCTTGAAGTTGACCCCAAGATATCTTAGCGCCTGACATTCTTGATAATCCTCTTACAGGTAAGTGCATAATACCCATAATCAAAATATTAGCAGTTTCGTGTTTCCCAAGGAAGTGGTAGTATTTCACAAGGAATCTAACAAATCTAGCAACGAATCTTCCAGTGAACCCTTTAGCATATCTTAGCTGGGCAACAGTTGTATTATAGTCTACTAATAAACGGTTTTTCTTATAAAAGCTAAAATTTGCATCAGGAACTTCTCTTCCAAGTAAAGTAGCAAATTCTGCTTTTTCGAGATTTTGAACATCTCCAGTAAAATACGAAGGAAGCTCTACTTTTGAAAGTTTAGGGTTAAGCTTAACTCCTGGAACTTTTAAAGTTTCTCTTAAACGGATATTTTGTGATGATGATCCAACTAAGATTTGATAATCTAACTCTTCTACTTCCCATTTCATAGTTTCAATATTGAAGAAACTAAAAGCATCTTCAGTAATTTTAATTACAACTTCTTTTTCTTCTTTTGGTTCTAACATAACTTTCTTAAATGCTTTTAATTCTTTTAATGGTCGATAAACCTTTGATTCCAAAGCACTAATATAAACCTGTGCAACTTCTGCACCAGCTCTATCTCCTATATTCTTAATATTAAAGCTAATCTCATTAGGTGTAACTTTAAGGTTAGAATAAGCAAAATCAGTATATGATAAACCAAAGCCAAAAGGATATTTAACAGTTTTTTTAACTGTATCAAAATATCTATACCCTACGAATAAGCCTTCACGATATTCAGCTGTAACTTCTTTTCCTGGAAAATAATTAGCTGTTGAAACGTCTTCATAATTAAGTGGAATGGTTTCTGACAATTTGCCACTTGGATTTACTTTACCAGTCAGTACACTCATCGTTGCTTTAGCACCTGCTTGGCCACTTAAGTATGTATGAACGATTGCATCAACTTTATCAGCGAAATTCATGAGAACCGCACTACCACAAGATAAAACTACAATTAGTTTTTTACCCAGTTTACTGAGTTCATCTAATAAAACTAATTGATTACTAGGTAAATTCATATGTTCACGGTCTAAACCTTCTGCTTCACTATATTCATCTAATCCAATATATAATAGAATTGTTTCTGCTTTTTTAGCTAAGTCAATTGCCTTATTTGTGAGTTTTTTGCTAAATTTACCATAACGATTATAACCTTGTTCAAAACCAATATAGTTAAGGTTAAACTCATCATTGATTTCAATGGTATTATCTAACTTGGTGGGATTCACTATCGAAGATCCAGCCCCTTGATATCTTGGTTTCTTTGCAAAATCACCGATAATCGCTACTTTTTCTTGATTGTTTAAAGGAAGTGCTGAATTTTCGTTCTTTAACAGAACAATTGACTCTTCGGCTACTCTTTGGGCAAATCGATGATGTTCTTCTTGATCAAACTCTTGGGTATCACCTGCAAAAGCTTTCTCAGTATCAAATATTAAAGTTAATAATCTATCGACATTCTCATCAAGCAAACTCTCTTTAATCAACCCACTATTTACTGCTTCAATAATTTCTTTATTTGTTTGCCCACCTGGTGATGGCATCTCTAAAGTACTCATTGCCTCTAAACCTTTAACACGATCATTTGAGCCACCCCAATCAGTAACAACAACACCATCATATTTCCAGTCTTTCCTTAAAACATCTAACATTAAATGCTGATTCTCATTTGTATAGAACCCATTCACTTTATTATATGAAGTCATTAAACACTTAAGTTTACCTTCTTTAATACCGATTCTAAATGGAGTTAAATAGATTTCTCTTAAAGTTCTTTCATCGATGATTGAGTCAATAGCCATTCTTCTAAACTCTTGATTATTAGCCACATAATGCTTCAAACAAGCTGAGATTCCCGTTGATTGAATACCGCGGATATAAGCTGCGGACATTTTACCAGCTAGAAGAGGATCTTCACTGAAATACTCAAAGTTCCTGCCACATAAAGGATTTCTCTTAATATTTGTTCCAGGTCCTAGTAAAACATTAACTCTTTGACTCTTAGCTTCCTTGCCTAAATGCACACCGATCTCTTCAGCCAATTCCACATTCCAACTATTAGCAACTGTCGCTGCAGTAGGATAACAAGTAGCGGGAATACTAGCATTTAAACCAATATTATCTGATTTAGCTGCTTGTTTTCTAATCCCATGCGGACCATCAGCTAAATATATCGTAGGAATCTGATGTTCTTCCAGTTCTTGAGTTGTCCAAAAATCTTTACCAGACATTAATGATGCTTTTTCTTCTAAAGTCATCTTGGCAATAATCGCTTTATACTTCATAATCTACCCCCAAAAAAAATCTATTATATTTTATTATCTCATGAAAAATTATCTTATTCAATTGTTTTTAAAAAGAACCTAAAAATTTAGGTTCTTTAAAGAATTATTTTTATATTTGTTTACCACAGTTCATACAGAATTTAGCATCTGCATCATTTAAAGCGTTACAACTAGAACAAGTTTTTCCGGTTGCTTTTCCACAATTATCACAGAATTTTGCATTTTTTTGTAGTTCTTCGCCACAGAAAACACAACGTTTTTCTGTTTCTGCTCTTAATCCTTTACCTATTTCTTTGGCAACACCACCAATTGACTCTTTAGTGTTTTCTAAGATATAATTAGTAACATCTTTTGCTACTGGTGCTGTTTGAGATGCAGTATATCTACTTACATCACCCATATAACCTAACATAGACATTACAGCACCAACAAAAATCATCGGAAAACCAATAAAAGGTAACCCAACTCCTGGTCCTCCCCCAAAGGCAGAACTTATGCCGATAGCTGAGATTACTACACCTAGAATCAAAATTATCGGCCCTAGTTTTCTTAAACGTTTTTTCGCTTTTGAATTAGGGTTTAAATTATGTTTATCCATACTCATCCTCCAATTTTTACATAAAGATATTATAACATTGATTAGTTAATTAGACAATAATACTTATTAATTTACAAAATGGATAAGTTTAGTATAATATAATTAAGAAAGAATATTATAGTATAAGGTGATATCTATGAAAATACTCAGAAAAATAATAATCATTTTCTTTAGTGTAATTTTAACTTTATTCCTACTTTTAAATATTCTAATGTTTAGAAACGATATCTCCCAACAAGAATTAGAAGACACATACTTTACTGAATACTCTCACTATCAAACAGTTGAAGTAGAAACCTTGGATGGGCAAACCTTAAGTATCAATTTACACTACCAAGAGATGGGTGAAGATAACACAGAGGTTGTTGTCCTTATCCATGGAGCTTTTTCTTCTTCTCACACTTTTCTCCCTTGGGCAGAAGATTTAGTTGAGTCTGGATATCGAGTCATAATGCCTGACCTTCCTTTTTATGGCTTAAGTGATTATTTTCCTGATAAAATATCTTCTTACCGAAGAAATGCTGAAGCCATAAAATACTTACTCGATTCTCTACAAATTGAAGAAGCTCATTTTGCTGGTAACTCTCTAGGTGGTGCTACTGCTTGGTATCTAGCAGGTACATACCCAGAGAGGGCTGTATCACTTAACTTAATTGATGCAGTATACCCTTCAGAGGCCATGACTGAGAATAATTTTTCTTTTCTACAAAATAGCGATTTTCTCGCTAGACTTGTAAGTAACTATACACCGAGATACTTACTAAAAAGCATTTTAAAAACTGCTTATGGTGATGAATTCTTTATAACCGATGAATTAGTTGACCGGTATTATTACTTGTTAAGAAGAGAAGGAACTAGACTAGCAATTATACAATCTCAGTTTGAAGATTTGGATAATCTTGATGAAGTTTTACTAAATATCAAGAATCAAAATATACCAACCCTTGTCATGTGGGGTCAATTAGACAGTTGGATTGAAGTTGGATATGCTGATAATTTTCAAGATACCTTAAGTTTATCTGATGAAGCGGTAATAATCTATCCCACTTTAGGACACGTACCAATGGAAGAAGATCCAGAAACAACAATAACTGATTATCTCAATTTCCTAAATAGTCTTGAATAAAGCAAATCAAAAAAAGATTTGCTTTTTTTATAAAAAAGTTTGACAAGCATAAAAACATATGTTATATTAATGGTGTTAATATTTTTAACACTGTTAATAGAGGTGATTTTATGGATAAAGAAAAAAGACAATTAATGATTAAACAAGAGTTTATCTCAGCTGCTAAAACAATAATTGAAAATGAAGGGATCGAAGCTGTCTCAGCTAGGAATATCTCAAAATTTACTGGTTACTCATATGCTACTCTTTATAATTATTTTCGAGATATCGATACTTTACTTACTCACGTTGGTGTTGATTATTTGGAAGAAAGTTATCAATATATTATTAAAGGATTAGATAAACTTGATAATCCTCGTGATATAATTATCCATTGTTCCAGCAAATATTTTGAATATATGACAAAGAATCCTAGTATCTTTAAAATTATCTTTATAAATAATTTTGGAGAGATAACTGAAGAGGTTGCTAAAAGCTTAGTTCCTAAAGTTACTATTCTTTTAAGAGAAACCCTAAATCAGTTTAATCAAAGTAAACTCAAACTAACAAAAGAAACAACTTTTCAACTAATCTCAAGTAGCCTACACGGTAAACTAATGTTTTATATCTTTAAAAGAGGCAACTTAGATTATGATGTTTTGTTAAAAATTATTAAAGAAGAAATAAGAGAATTGATTGAGGAGTAAAACAAATGAAAAAAGCATTAATAATTATCGGGGTTATCATTGGTTTCATGATAACTGTAGGTGTGATGATGTATCTTAAAATATCTTCAGGTATGCAAACAGTACTTTCACAAGAAATCAAAGATATTGATTTTACTGAATATGAAGATGGTACATATCAAGGTGAGTTCTATTATGATTCGATTGGAACTCAAGTAATAGTAGAAATTAGTAATGGTGAAGTAATCAATATCAGTTATATTAATCACCAATATGCAAAAGGTGGACCGGCAGAGAATATCAAGGAAGATATCATTGCAAATCAAACATTATTAGTAGATGATATTGCCGGAGCTACAACATCTAGTCGTTGTATTAAATTAGCAATTATTTCCGCAATGGAAGAAAAGGAGTAAAAAATGAAAACATTAATATTGTACAAATCAAAAAAAGGTATGACTAAAAAACTAGCTGAATTAGTAAATCAAGAAGTAAAGAATGCTGATCTATTTAATCTAAATGATTTTAATGGAGATTTAAAACTATATGAAAAGATTATTATTGGTACTCCAGTATATATCGGAAAGATTGATAAGCAAATCAAAAAGTTCATCGACAACAATTTTTCTATTTTAAAAGATACATCAACTAGCATCTTTCTCTGTGGGATGAACTATGATAACACTCAAGATGTAATAAGTTTAAACTTCACTGATGAACAAGCTAAAGTTTTAAAAATCGATTATATCGGAGGAGCTTATAATTTCGAAAAGCTGAACTTTCTTCAGAGGTTTATAATCAAGAAGGTAAGTGGTGAAACCAAATCTCGTGAAGTAGTATTACAGGAAAGACTTTTAAAACTAGTAAAATAAAAATCCGAATAAATCGGATTTTTATTTTACACCAAACTTATAAATTATTGTTTCAGAATATCTATTACCCTTAGTAATACTTAGATTACTCGCTTCTAAATCTTTAAATCCATAAGGGCTCTTTTCACACTCGAAGCATAATCCATAGTATTTTTGATGATTATTAAGATGTTTTAATGGCAAATCATTGATATGGTGATGAGTATAGAAAACTAAGTGATCCATTGAAGAATATACTTCTAACGTTCTTCTGCTCTTAGGCTCAAAAACATAAGCCATCATATCCTCTAGATTATTCTTGGGATAAAAGAATATATCATCTACTCCTAAATGTTCAGTATCTTCCAAAATATCTATAGCTTCATTAACAACTTTCCCCATTGTAAAATCATACAAGTTATCTTCACTGATTTGATTTGTAATAATCAAATCAGTATCTAGAATATGTCTTTTATTACTTGTTAGTTTAACTACATGATTTCTAATACCTTCAGATAAATCACCAGAAAGATTGAAATATGCATGATTTGTTAAATTAAAGACAAAATCATCTAATGTATCTACTTCATACTTGATTTCTATCATATTGTCATATACTGAGTAGATCACTCTGACAATATAATCCAATTTGTTGGTTTCATGATAAGAGAACTTAACAATAGTACGATCACTTTCCTCCTCAACTTCAAAATCAAAGTATTTAAAAGTAAGAGCTAGACTACCGCTATGTAGTGTATGCTTATCAACATAGTTTTTATCTAAACTATATTTCGAATCATGTACTTCAATCTCACCATCTTTTACTCTACCCGCAATCGGTCCAACAGTTCCATTGAGGTAAATACTATTTTCATGGTAATCCTCGAGATTTTGATATTGTAAAACAATATCTTGTAAAACGCCTTGATAGTCTTTGGTCTTAAGTTGGTAGATTGCGGCTCCATAGTCTAAAAAACTCACAACTATATCGGCTTTTACAACTTCAATAATTGTAAAACCTTTTTGTTTCTTAACTTTATGCATTTTCATCCTCCTGTAATAAACAACTATTATAATTGTATCTAATAACAATAGATTTAACAATAGAAGAAAAGAAAAAACCATCGATTTGATGGTTTTATAATTTTATTACCCAATGATATAAGTCAGATAATTCTTCTTCACAAATGCTATGACCATAGTTATACCAGTTTAATTTTACCTTAGCATGTGCATCTTCTAGCATTTTGTTTAGAATAACTGGTTCCTCGGCATTTACAATTCTATCCGTTTTTGATGCGCTTATAAAAATATTTTGCGTTTTTTGATTTTTGACTTTAAACCCCTTTATCGGGACCATTGGATGTAATAAAGCCACACCTTTAAAGATTCCTCCATAATGGAAAATAAGAGATGCGATCATATTAGCTCCATTAGAGTAACCAATAATAATTGTATTCGCATAGTCAAAACCATTTTTCTCAAGGAAGTCATCGAGAAATGTCTTAATACTATGGGTTTCATAAACTAGATCATCCAAATCAAAAACACCCGGTCTAACTCTCTTAAAGAAACGATTCATCCCATTTTCATTTACATTTCCTTTAAGGCCCAAAAGACTTGCATCTGCATTAATCATTTCTCCTATTTCTAATAAACTACTCTCATCTCCACCTGTTCCATGTAAAAGAATAATTAAATGGCTCGAAGACTTTTTGATAAACTTATAGATCATTGAACTTTACTTCCTTAGCATATTTACCAATCTTACTTAAACTTTTTTGTAAAGATAATTCTTCTTCAATATCGAGAATATCAAGAATCTTTCTCATATTATTGGCATGAATCGGAAAAATCTTATCCATTAAAGAATTACCTTTACTAGATAATTCTAAAAGAAACCTTCTTTTATCTACTTCGCATTGTTTCTTAATAAGATACCCTTTAGTAACAAGATTATCAATCACATAAGTCATTGAACTATTTGCGATTAACACTTTTTCTAAAACATCTTTGACATTCATTGGTCCCTTATGATAAATTGCTTCAAGTACACCAAACTCAGAAACATTCAAACCATATTTAAATACATCTTCTTTAATAACTCGTTCAATCGAGTTAGCTGCTCGAAAGAGCGTTGTTAGGGTTTTTAAATCACTCATCGATATACTCCTTTTCAAATACTCTATTACTTCTAATTGTATCAATTGGTCTAACTAGCGACTCAATGATATGACGCTTCTCTCTAAATTTTGGTGGTAGAGCTAAAGTCTCACCTAAAAATTCATAACTTTCTTCATCATCGATAAACCCAGGTCCTTCAGTAGCGAACTCAAAAAGAATATTTGAGTATAACCTTGTATATAACGATTTAAAATAAAACCTGTCTACATAACCGGAATGTCTAGCTCCAATTTGATTTAGATGTTTAATCCATTCGTCCATTTCTGTTCTATCTTCAATTCTAAACGCGACATGATGTACACTACCATAGCCACCGAACCCTCTTTTGTCTAAATAATGCTCTACTATTACACTTCCACCATTACCGCCAAGACCCATTTCATATAAATGATATTGATCTTCCTGGGAAATTTTCTTCATCCCTAAATACTTAGTAAGTACTTTCTCCATTCTATCAATATGATTTATTCTTAAAAATATTGGTCCTAAACCAATTATTGCAAATTCATCAGGAACAGGACCTTTATGCCAAGGTTCTCCAGCATCAACACCTTTGATCGATTCATCAGAAAACAAAGCGTATTCTTGACCGTCAAAATCATTAAAGAAGATTGTTTTACGATTGAATAATGTTTTAGTCGTTTCATAACTTACATTATAATACTCAAATCGTTTCTCCCAATATTTTATTGCCAAATCATCTCTTACTCTAAGTCCAATTCTTGATATTTCGTCACTACCCTTCTCAGCTTCTTCTGCACCTGGAAAATCAAAAAAAGTAATATCAGTTCCTGGATTCCCTATATCATCTGCGAAAAACAAATGGTATGTATTAATATCATCTTGATTAATTGTTTTTTTAACTAGTCTTAGTCCTAAAACATAAGTAAAAAAAGCATATATTTTTTCTGCACTACTTGTAACTGCAGTTACGTGGTGTATTCCTTTTAATCCCATAGTCTACCTCCTTATTTCTTTTATATTATATTTCGAATTCGAAATATAATCAAGGGATTTGCTTAGCAAAAAGCAAGAATAGTCAGATTATTATCTAATTTTATCGTTTAATAAGATATTTATCTAATTAAACGCTTGACAATAGATGTTTTTCATATTATAATACAATTATCAAACTTAGGAGGGTAAGTTGTGAATAGAAAATTGTTGAAGAATAAGAATTATACACTATTAATCGTTGGTAATCTTGTTTCCTTATTAGGAAGTAATATCCAACAGTTTGTCTTATCATTATATGTCTTAGCTATAACTGGATCAGCTACATTATTTGCTTCAATGCTAGCAATTTCAATTTTACCAAGAATTCTGCTATCACCAGTTGCTGGAGTATTTGGTGATTGGTTTGATAAGAAAAAATCAATTGTAATACTCGATATCATCAATGGTGTTGTTTTGTTTGGTTTTGCTGGAATATTTTTCGTAAATCAATCATTATCGATTGGTCTAATCTATCTTTTAGTCGTAATTCTAGAAATAACCGAAATTTTCTTCCACTCTTCGATGTCAGCTGTTATCCCTAGTATTATTGAGAAAGAAAACTTGCTAGAGGCTAATTCACTACGTTCAATGATTATATCATTAGGTCAACTTATGGCACCTATTCTTGGGGCAATAATCTATGGTAGCTTTGGTTTATTTCTAGCAATCATTATCAACGCAACTAGTTTTTTGCTTTCGGCATTTAGTGAAATGTTTATTAAAATACCAAAGATAAAATCCAGAGAAACAAAAAAGAACTTTTCTGCATTTAAAGAAGATTTCTTAGCTGGTTTAAAAATAATTAAAAACAATAAGTCAATAAGAACAATTATTTCAATAGCGACCATAATCAACTTTAGCATCGCTCCATTATTTTCTGTAGGTTTAATCTTTATTATCAGAGAAGTTTTAATGGTGAGTGATATGAAGTTTGGTATATTCCAATCTGTTTTAACAGCTTCGATGATAGCTGCACCTATTCTCTTAACAAAAAGGATAAAAAAAGAGAGACTTGGGGATGTACTTATCAAATCATTTATCTTGATTTCTTTATTAATTGCTTCAATCTCTTTAAGCACTACAGCGTTTATGATGAGTTTAAGTAATAATCATTTAATCTCATATATCTTTATTCTAAGCATTGCTTTCTTTATCGGTGTTTTAGTTACTGCAGTAAACATAGGAGTAACCACTCTCTTACAAAAAGTTGTACCTCTAGAGTTTATGGGAAGAACTTCTACTGTGCTTGGTTTATTAGTTGCTATTGCAATTCCAATTGGACAGATGCTTTTTGGAGTCTTATATGATATAATTAATCCAGGGTTTGTTGTTATTATTAACGGTTTAGTAATTCTATTAGGAGTTTTACTCTATTATAAAAACTTAAAGAAAATTGAAGAAGAAAAAACTGTTGAGAAAATACCAAATAAGATCCCAAGGAGGCAATTAGCAAATGAAGTTTAATTATCAATCAAGTTCTAGTCGAATTTATGACTTCCTTATCTTTCCTAGACTACTTTTTTCTGATGAAGAGAAAGATGTTTTAAACAAAACTATCGATAAAGATATTATCAAAGATGAACACATTAAACTCCTAGATGAAATTAAACAAAAATTACTACCTTATAAAGAGGAAATAGGTAAGTATTACTATGAAAGCCTCTATGCAACACATGATTTTGCGAATATTCTTTTTACAGCTTATCCTCTTGATGGCAGCCAAGATGAGATAGATTATCTCGAAACCTTAGAACAGATTCCTGAAAGTAAATTTAAAACCGATATTATCAATACCATTATCTTGATTGATGAAGAGGGCGAAACTTCTAAAAATAGTTCAATCATTGCAGAATCTGAAATAATTAGTTTTATCAATGACTTAAACATTAACTCTAAATATAAGTGGAATCTTCTTCTCTTAGTACAAGATCCTAAGAAATACCTCTTAGAATTCACCAAGTTTATTAAAGGTTTCAGTATTCTGTTTAATTCTATTTATAATCCTATGATTGGTAAAATCAATGAAACTGGAGTTAAACTAACTAAGTTTCTGCAAGAAAACCCTGCAGAAAATATTCAAAAGTTAACTTTTAACGGTATAAACTATAATGTAATTGAAAACGAAACTTGCGATTTTTATGTTTCTTACTTCTCACCTTATTCATTAAGAATATCAAATAAAGAGTCAAAAACTATTTTAATATGGGGATATTATCTAGAAGATGCTTTTTTCAAATTAAATAAAATAAACCAAGATAAACTTTCACAAAGAGTAAAGGTATTTAAAGCTTTAGGTGATAAAACCAGATATGAAACCTTAAAACTTATCTCTGAAGGAATATCATCGATTAAAGAAATCGCAAATAGTCTTAATGTTTCTAGTGCAACTATCTCTTATCACATTAATGAGTTCTTTACATGCGGGATTGTCAGCTTAGATAAACAGAGTAAAAAGACAGGCTATATAATCGACTATGATCGCTTAAATGAAATTATTGAAGATTTTAAAAATGATTTAAATTTCCCAAAATAAAAAGCTGAAATTATCAGCTTTTTCTTATTTATGACCTTCTTTAGGAACTATGCAAATAAACTTGAAAGTCTCCTCACCAACGTTTCTAAATTGATGAATTGTATCTTTTGGTACATAAGCATAGGATTCTTGAGAGATTGGATATATTTGATGATCAATCATTAGTTCTGCTTTACCAGATATAATGTAATTAATATGTGGCCATGGATGTGCGTGTTTAGGTGTATAACCATCTTTTTCTACTTCAATTACGCGCATAACATAATCATCCCAGCCATTCTCGGGCGAAACCAAAACTTTCATTTTTGCATTTTTTATTTCTGGACTAATCAAATCTTTAGATTCTAAATCTTTTAAATTACCAACTATCACTTTCACACCTCCATATCTACATTATAACATTTAGATATTAAAATTTCTTAAATATGCAAATAATTTTAAGATATTTTATTAATCAAATATATTTGTTTAAATCTCATGATATAATTAAATCAAAAGTAGGTGAATCTTATGGTCAAAAATCTTAGTAACGGAATATATTTAATTACTAATCCTGAATCAGGTGATTTGCTTCATTGTAATACTTATCTTATTGTAGAAGATAATCAAGCAGTTTTAATTGAACCAGGGAGCTCATTAGATTTTGATTTCGTTTTTTCAGAGATTAAAACAATAATTGATCCTCTAATAATTAAGTACATTTTGGTAAGCCATCCTGATGTAGATTTATCTGGTTCAATAAGTTTATTTGAGAAAGTGCTTAACCCATTTGCAATAATTTGTGAATGGCGATCTAAAGAAATTACTCAATTCTATGGTGTGAAATCTGATTTCTATCTAATAAAAAATAATAATTTTACTTTAAAACTGAGTGAAGATAGAACACTTTACTTTATTCCTGCCGCCTTTATGCACGCCCCAGGAGCCTTTGTCACATATGACTCAAAAGCTCGAGCTTTATTTAGTGGCGATATCTTTGGTGTTTATAGTAAAAACTGGCAAGTTGAAGCAGATGAAGCATATATAGAGACTATGGCTATGTGGCATGAAAACTATATTCCTAGTAGTGATTTCTTAAGACCTCTCATGAAAGAACTATCGAAGATGAATTTAGCTATGATTTTACCTCAACATGGCAGCATCATTAAAGATGATTTAGTAGAAAAAAGCATTAATTTTCTTTTTGAACTGGATTTCTACAATAGCAGTTTTATTATAAATAACGTAAATAAAGAAGGAAAAGATTATAATTACGAGAACATTCTAATCCAAATAGTAATTAGATTAATCAGTCTCTATGATCAAAAAGAAGTTAACGATGTGTTTGCTCATACGGAGATAGAACTGAGCTTTAATCCATTATCAGTTAAATCTAAACTGACTGATACCAAACTTTGGAATGGCTTCTTTGATATTATCTATCAGAAAAAAGGCGATCAATGGTTAAACTCAATTGAAAGTATTGTCAATAAGGTATCTAGAACTTATGACTTAAAAACCCCTCATGTTTATAATTCAAAACTAAGAGAACTCCAAGAAAAACAAATGGAGATATATCAAGAAAATCTTACTTTAAAACAAAAGTTAAATACGATATTTAACCAGTATGAAGCGATTCAAGAAAAAGAGAAGAAATGTCCAATTACTGGGCTTTACAACAAGGAGATGTTTAGCAAATATCTTATTGAGAACTTTGATAATTTAAAAGAATCTAGTGCTGTTTTCTTTATTGAAATTGATCAAATAGAACAAATTAATAATCGTTATTCTAAAAAAATTGGTGATGATACCATTAGAATGGTATCCTATCTTATTATGAACAATAAACAAGAAAACGAATTATTGTTTAGAGGTTATGGCGCGGGCTTTTTATTTATCATAAAAGATCAGCAAAAGAGTGATATTCTAACCAGAGCATTAGAAATAAGAAATACTATTAGCGATAGTCCCGGCTTCATAGAAGCTGTATCTATAAGCGTTGCTATTGTGTATTTTGATGAGTTTGATTTTGAAGACAACTCATTGGCTATAAAAGAGTTAGTCCATCAAGGTCAAATTCGTATCGAATATGCAAGCAAAAGAAAAAACGGGGAAATCGTCGATAATAAAATGAAGAACATTGATCTATATCATGATTTAGTGCTACTTGTAGATGAAGATGAGATTAACATTAATATGTTGACAAAATATTTAGAAGACGAAGAAATAAAACTATTACATGCAAAAAACCCACTCGAAGCAATAGAAATAATTAAAACAACAAAAGTTAACGTAATAATATCTGAGATAAATCTTGCTAAGTTGGATGGTTTTGCCTTAAAATTATATTTAAATAAAACTTCAGACTTTTCCGGAATTCCCTTCATTTTCATCTCTCATTTAAAAACCCATGATACTATTGAAAGAGCAAATGATTTGAATGTTGACTATTTTTTAAAGAAGCCTTATTTTCCTAATGAAATAGTAGGAATAATCAAGAGGTTATTAAAACGATGATAGAGAATATATTGAAAGTTATCTTTATTATATCTTTTATAATTATAATCTTCCTTCTAATCATTATCTTTATCCAGAAGAAACAACATGACCTTCAAGGAAAAAGAGTAATTCAGGCTAGAGAATATTTCTTTCAAGTAATCAAGAACCAAAAACCAACAAAGAAACTAATTAGTGAGAAACTATATCTTGAAGCTATAGTTGATTTGGAAGACCAAATAATTTTAGATATTGAAGAACGCAGGCGATTATTAAAAGGTATCCCAGCTCAGAAAATCAAAAGAAAGTATTTAAGACATCTCAAATCTTTTTCTACATATAAAAGAATTGTCGCAGCCACAAAACTCGGCTTCTTTAATGATGAAGAGGTCAAACAAACTTTAATAAAACGACTTTTAATAGAAAAAAACATTTCTGTAAAATTCTACATTAGTTATGCTCTTTTTCAAAACATCGATCAAAAAACTTTTGATAGAATCATCTATTCAACCATTGGTGAATATTACTTATATGTTAAGAATATCGCAATTTTAACCAACCATTTTTACTCAGAAGTTAAAGATTATTTACCTAGTTATTTTAACAGCGATAAAATTGAAGTTGTCCATAATTTAGCCTATATTGCTAAAAGGCAGATTGATTTCAATGCTTCTACTTTCGTTAACAAAAACTTACCACTATACATATCTTATTCTAAGGATCCTAGCGATTTATTTATTGCCACAAGAGTGGCAATACTCCAAGCTTTGCAATTAAGAAACTCAAAAATTCTAAAAGGTAAAATTATTTTAAATGCTAGTGATTTCAATGTAAGAAAATTTGGTTATGAAGCTCTTGCTAAAACAAAAGATTTTAAAGACATAAAATATCTATTAGATCAATTAACCGGTGACGTAAATCAAGATAATTATATTATCCAAGTGATTTCTGATGAAATTGAATCTTCAATTAACTTTTTCAAATTACTTGATTTGTTTGATAACTTACAAAGACCATGCCAGAAAAGTGGATTAGCTAAAATTCTTTCAGCTAAAATCGAGTTTATCATTCTGCGCTTACAAACTGAAGATCGTAATCTTTTTATCAGAATGCTGGAATTAATTGTTGAGCAGAATTACTCAGCAGGTATCATTGCTTTCATTAACGCAAACAAAGACTTAAAAATCGAACAAGAGTTATTTGCTATTTTGAAACTACAGATGATTAAAAATCTAAAGTTTAAAAAAGATCTTTTAATCTATATTAAACCAGATATTTTAAGCAGAAATGGTTATCTAGCTGAAAAACCAGTTATAGTAAAAAAAGAACCTGCTCCTTTAGAGAAATCAAAGATTAGGTGGATTCTATTGACCTTTTTGATTACAGTTCTAATATTTCCGTTTATTTCTCTTGTTTCTCAAAGGAAAACTATTTTATCAAAAAGTTTTATCGAGATTTTTAAGCAATTTATTTTAGATACAAACTATAATCTAATCTGGTATTTTATCATTGCCAATTTCATCTATCTAGTTCTTTTGGTTATATCTTTAAACGGAGCTAAGAAGCAAAATCACCTTTGGGCTATCAAAACAGAGCGGTTATTATATATTGAAGATTTACTACCTCCTATCTCAATTATCGCTCCAGCATATAATGAAGAAGCAAATATAATCTCTAGTGTTCAATCTCTCTTAAACTTAAAATATCCTTCTTATGAAGTCGTAGTTGTGAATGATGGTTCTAAAGATAATACTTTAGCTAAATTGATTGAACATTTTAACTTAAAAAGGAAGAACCCAAGTTTCGCTCAACCTTTAGGCACTAAAGAAGTACGTGGTGTTTATACCTGTAAAGCGATTCCTAACTTAGTTGTTGTTAATAAAGCTAATGGTGGAAAAGCCGATGCATTAAATGTCGGAATTAATGTCTCAAAAAATCCTTATATCTGTGGAATTGATGCAGATAGTGTTTTAGAACAATCTGCTTTACTAAGATTGATTTCTGTGACTTTAGACAACTCAAAAATCCCAATTGCCTTAGGTGGCAATATCATTCCTGCTAATGGTTGTATTATCGATCATGGACATATTGTTGATAAAGCATTACCGAAAGAAACTCTTACTAAACTTCAAGCTCTTGAGTATTTAAGAGCTTTTACCTCAGGTCGAATTGGTTGGTCAAGTATCAACAGTTTGCTAATTATTTCTGGAGCTTTTGGTCTCTTTAGAAAAAAAGACATTATCAGTGTTGGTGGGTATATTACTAGTAGTGGAGAGTTAAAAAAAGATAGTGTTGGCGAAGATATGGAACTGGTTGTAAGACTAACAAATCAAAAGATTAAGGATAAAGAAAATTATTTGGTTTCATATATTTATCACGCTAATTGTTATACAGAGTTACCAGGGGATATGAAAACCTTGTTGAAACAAAGAAATAGATGGCATCGAGGATTAATTGATATTCTATCTTATCATCGTAAAATGCAATTAAATATAAAATACAAACAAATTGGTTTAATTGCCTTCCCATATTTCTATATTTTTGAGGTTATGGGACCATTCATTGAAATGTTTGGTTATTTAGCTTTAATAGTTAGTTTTATATTTGGTTTTTTAGCCATTGAAATTGTCTTAGGCATCTTCTTTGCTTCAGTCATAATGGGTACAATCATTTCTTTAACTTCTCTTTATATAGCAGAGGAGGTAACCCAGTATACAAAAAAGAAAGATGTTTTCTCCTTAATTTTTTATTCAATATTTGAAAACTTTGGTTATCGACAATTAGTCGCTATGCACCGGGTTTACTCTTTTTTCACAGCCTTAAAAGAAACTGGAGCTTGGGGTGAACAAAAAAGAAAAGGATTCTCCAAAACTAAATAATAACTTAAAGTTCTCAACTAAAATTGAGAACTTTTTTTATGTTTACAAACTATAATTACCAATAAATACTACCATAAGTTAGCGAATGCTAACTTATCAAGCATATCACTTCAAACATCCCTACAATTAAGTTATAATAAGCATATAGAACTTATGTATATAAATACATAAAAAAGCAATATAGGAGGTCAATATGTTATTCGAAAAATATGATCCACTAAAACAAGAAATGTTACAAATATTGGATCAAACAGGTAAAATCGTTGATGATAAATTAGAACCAAAAATCAAAAAAGATACTCTACTAAAAATGTATAAAACTATGGTTTTAGGAAGGGTGGCTGATGAAAAAGCCCTGCAATTTCAAAGACAAGGTAGAATGCTAACTTATGCACCTAATCATGGTCAAGAAGCAGCTCAAGTTGGTTCTTTAGCTGCATTAAGTGATGATGATTGGCTAGTTTTAGCATTCAGAGAGTTTAACGCTATGCTTTATAAAGGTGTAACACTTGAACAAGCGTTTCTTTATTGGTATGGTAATGAACAAGGCTCAAGATATGATGATAATGTAAAAGTGTTACCGATAAATGTTCCGATTGGTTCACAAATCAATCATGCAGCTGGTATTGCTTATGCCAGCAAACTTCAGAAGAAAGATGAAGTTACGATCGCTTTTATCGGTGATGGAGGAACAAGTCATGGAGAATTCCATGAAGGTATGAACTTCGGTGCTGTATATGATGTACCGATGATTGTAGTCATTCAAAACAATCAGTATGCAATTTCTACACCTAGACTCAAAGCCACAAAATCGAAAACTCTTGCTCAAAAAGCAATTGCTTATGGAATTCCTGGCATTCAAGTCGATGGTAACGATCCATTAGCTATGTATGTTGCCGTATCAGAAGCAAAGAAAAGAGCGTTAAAAGGTGAGGGTCCAACTTTAATAGAAGCTGTAACTTATAGAATGGGACCACATACTACTTCTGACAACCCAAAACTATACCGTGAGGATTCAGAAGTCGAGGAATGGTCAAAAAAGGATCCGTTGATTCGATTTAAAAAATATTTAATCGACAAAAAGTATTGGACTGATAAAGAAGATGATTCGCTTTATGAAGAATCAAAACAAAATGTCTTAGATACATTTAAAAAAGTTGAAGAATCAGGCTTAGTAAAACTTGAAGAAATATTCAAATACACTTATGAAGAACTAACTCCTAATCTTAAAGAACAAATAGCGAATTACCAAGAATACCTAGATAAAGAAGGTGAAAATAATGGCTAATAAAACTATTCTACAATCAATTAATGAAGCTTTAGATCAAGCAATGGAAAAAGATAAATCAATAGTCGTTTATGGTGAGGACGTTGGTTTTGAGGGTGGTGTCTTTCGAACAACAGCTGGTTTACAGAAAAAATATGGAGAAGAACGAGTTTTTGATACACCAATTGCCGAAGCAGCTATCGCTGGTAGTGCAGTAGGAATGGCTGTAAATGGTTTAAAACCCGTAATAGAAATGCAGTTCTCTGGTTTCAGTTTGCCAGCATATAATCAAATAGTAACTCATGTTGCTAGGTTTAGAAACCGTTCTCGTGGTAAATATCATTTACCTATGGTGATTAGAATGCCTTATGGTGGTGGCGTAAATGCTTTAGAGCATCATTCAGAAAGTTTAGAAACTCTTTATGCACATATACCCGGACTGAAGTTAGTCATCCCTTCTACTCCTTACGATGCAAAAGGCTTAATGATTTCTGCAATCAACGATCCAGATCCTGTTGTATTTATGGAGCCAAAAAGAATTTACCGGGCATTTAAACAAGAAGTACCAGATGAAATCTATGAAGTGCCAATTGGTAAAGCAAGAATGGTAAAAAAAGGTAAGGATATAACAATTATTGCTTGGGGTGCTTTAGTAAGAGAAGTTGAAAAAGCAATGAAACTAATAGATAATATTGACGCCGAGATTATTGATCTTAGAACTATCTCACCAATTGATCAAGAGACAATCATTGAGTCGGTTAAAAAGACCGGACGGGTCTTAATCGTTCATGAAGCATACAAATCATTTGGACCTGGCGCAGAACTTGTTTCAATCCTTAACGAGAAAGCTTTCTACTATCTAGAAGCTGCACCAAAAAGATTAGCAGGATTTGATGTTACTATTCCGCTGCCAAAGGGAGAACATCATTTCATAATCCAGCCGGAACAAATAGCTTATGAAGTCAAGAAACTTATGGCTTTAAAAGCATAGGGAGGTAAAAATAATGTTTAAATTTAAATTCGCTGATATCGGTGAAGGAATTCACGAAGGTAAAATTTTAGAATACAATTTTAAAGTCGGTGATATGATTAATGAAGGTGACACTTTAGTTGTTATTGAAACCGATAAAGTTAATGCTGAAATTCCTGTTCCAGTAGATGGAAAAATAGTTGAACTTGGCCCAGAAGTAGGGAAAATAGTCGAAGTAGGTCAAGTCTTAGCTGTTATCGATGAAGGCAAAGATAACCAAGAAGATGAAAGCAAAGAAAAACCAGAAGCAGAAAATAAAAATACTAAGAATAACGATAATATCTCGGAAGATTCTGATGAAGGTGGCGTTGTTGGTAAAATAGAAGTTTCCGATGAAGTTATCGCATCTTCACAAGAAGAAACTGATAATCAAGATAATGATAATAGAGTACTAGCCACTCCTGTTGCCAGAAAACTAGCTAGTGATATGGGTATTAATATCAAGGAAGTCAAAGGTACAGGTGAACATGGCCGAGTTCTTAAAACAGATATCGAGTCTCATAAGAAACCAACTAAACAAGAATCAGAAGTACAATTAGCTAGAGTTGAAGCTCCAGCAATCAAAGCATATGAGGGAGATCGAAGAGAAAAAATCTCGACTTTAAGAAAAAGTGTTGTTAAAGCAATGACTTTATCAAAACAAATCATTCCTCACACAACACTAATAGATGAACTAGATGTTACTAAATTAGTAACTTTTAGAAATGAAACTAAAGAAATGGCAAAAGCTGAAGATGTTAAACTAACCTATATGGCATTTATTATTAAAGCCTTAGTTAAGACAATAAAAGACTACCCAGTATTTAATTCTTCATATGACCAAGAAAATGAAGAAATAGTCTATCGTAATAACATCAATGTTGGAATTGCTGTTGACACCCCAGATGGTTTAATCGTACCTAATATTAAAGCAGCTGACAGGTTAAGTTTGTTTGAAATAGCTAATGAAGTTGAAAGACTAGCAAACGAAGCAAAACAAAGAAAAATACAGCTTAAAGAACTACAGGCTGGAACAATTACAATTACTAACTTTGGTGCTTTTGATGCAATCTCAGGCACACCAATTATCAAGTATCCTGAAGTAGCTATCCTCGGTGTTGGTAAAATTTCCAAAAAACCAATCGTTAGAGACAACCAAATTGAAATTGGCGATATTTTACCATTGTCATTAACATTTGATCATCGTATTATTGATGGAGCAGATGGCGGAAGATTTATGATGACTTTTAAAAAGTATTTAAAAGATCCATTACTTCTGCTGATGAATTAGGTGAAATCTAATGGAAAAATATGATGTAATAGTCCTAGGATCTGGTCCAGGAGGATATGTTGCTGCAATAAAAGCAGCCCAAAAAAATCTTAAAGTTGCAATTATCGAAAAAGAAGCAATTGGTGGTGTTTGTTTAAACTGGGGTTGTATTCCAACTAAAGCTTTATTAAAAAGCGCAAAAGTATATACCGAGTTTATGAATGCTAAAGATTACGGGATAAAAGTTGAAGAAAAATCAACAATTACTCCCGACTGGCCATCAATCCTAAAAAGAAAAGATCGAATTGTTAGAAGACTTACTGGTGGTGTGAAAATGCTACTAGAAAAAAATAAGGTTGATATCTATAATGGTGAAGGTACTATTATAAACAAACATGAGATTAAGGTTAATGATACTACTCTATCAACAAAAAATATCATTATATCTACTGGTGCATCACCGATATTACCACCAATTGATGGTTTAGATAAAGCCTATCAAGACAACAGATTGTTAACAAGCAAAGGTATGCTAGATATTGAAGATATCCCTAAAAATCTAGTTATTATTGGTGGAGGTGTTATTGGTATCGAATTTGCAACAATCTTTAGTTCCTTTAACACAAAAGTAACAATAATTGAAAGAGAAAACAATATCTTATTAAATGTTGATGACGATGTTAGAGAAAACATGGTTAAAATATTAAAAAAAGCAAAGATTACTGTACTAACGAATTCTACTGTAACAAAAATCGATGAGTCATCAGTCATTTATGAAGACACTGAAGGTAATAAACAAAAAGTTGATGCAGAGAAAATTCTATTATCAGTAGGAATGAAAGCAAATAACCAAAGTTTCACTAATTTAAATCTTCAGATGAATAAATCATTTGTTGAGATAAATGAATATATGGAAACTTCAGAGAAGAATGTATATGCTATTGGTGATGTAACCGGGAAAATGATGTTAGCTCATGTTGCTAGTCATCAAGGGATTATCGCTGTTGAACACATTTTAGGAAATAATGAAGAAATCAACTACAATCAAGTTCCTTCAGCTATTTATTCTTTTCCAGAAATAGCCCAAATTGGCTATACTGAAAAAGAAGCTAAGGAAAAAGGATTAGATATTTTAGTTTCAAAATTTCCTTTACAAGCAAATGGTAAAGCTTTGTCGGCTAATGAAAGCGAAGGTTTTATCAAAATTATTGCGAGCAAACCATATAATGAAATTGTCGGTGTTCATATCTTAGCTGATAATGCCTCCGATTTAATTTCTGAAGCGGTGATGGTTATGAAACTTGAAGGTACTGCGGATGAAATAGCTAAATCAATTCATCCACACCCAACAATTTCTGAAATTTATCATGAAGCTGCTTTAGGAATATGTGATAAACCAATTCATATTTAAAGAAAAAACTGTGCGATTTATTTAATTGCACAGTTTTCTATTTATATCAAAATATTCTTTACTATAAAGTTTAGTCCCCATAAGGCTATTAGCTACTGGATTATCGACTTCGGTTATTACCCCTTTACAAACCATTAGAATAACTTCTTTTTCTTTGATTTTAATTGGTAAATCAAAATCAATAGTTTTACCAAAATTCCATTCCCAGCTCTGATATTTCTCCTTTGCCAAAGCTTTAATTTTCGTTTCTTGCTCTTCAGTTAATTCAACTAACACATCATTAATACCACGATTATCAATATATGCTTTAATTAAGAGTTTCTTAAAATCCAAATAACTAATACTTTCAGGAATCAGTTTACGGAGATTAATAACATATTGTTTATTTGACAGTACTTGTTTTGTCTCTATATAAGATTTATATCTTACTAAAGCATCTTCGATAATTTCTAAATCAGTATTGAATAAAAGCGTTCCGTGATGTAATAACCGATTACCAGCAAATGCTTGTGCATTACCTGATATCTTTGTTTTCCCTACAAAAAGATGAGTTTTAGGAACAAAACTTACTTCAACACCTAAATTTTTAAGTGTTTCAATAATTGGTTCTAAGAAAAACTGGTAATCATTTATTCTTGAAGCAAAATTACTGGTAATGAAAGAAAAATTAAGAGTACCTAGATCCTGATAGATCGTTCCACCCCCAGATATTCTTCTAATGATAGGGATTTGTTTTAGAAAATAATCAGGATTAATCTCCCTAAATGGATTTTGGTTTCTACCACAGATAAAAGCGGGTTGGCTTTCCCAAATGTAAAAGACATCTTCGCCATAAAAGTCATTTCGAAATAATATTTCCTCAGCTGCTAGGTTAAAATAAGGGTCATTAGATTCATTGAGAATTATCGGCATAATTAATCAGCTAAAGAACCCATTGGATCCCAAGGTTTTAACATTTTTGGTTCTTTATCCCAAATTTTCATTTGTTCTTCTGTAAGGTATTTTTTATTAATTACTGCTTGATAAACAAATTTATCAAACCAAGAATCAGAAGCTAAATAATAGCCTTTATTACCACTCTTATCTCCCCAACTATTTTCAATCTTATACTTTGTTGGTAACCCCTCTTTTTTAGCATAACCAGTTATCACCATCGCATGGTTCATTTGTGAATGACCAAAATCAAGCATTGAAGCTTTTTCAATATTTAAATCAAACCCTAAGACTCTTGCATAGTCATATCGATCATCGGCCCAGATGCCTTCTTCTCTATCTCCGTAATATTGTACATCACTTCCAAACCAAACAACCTCATCATTATTTAATTGTTGAATTACTTTTTCTTTAAGTTCTGACATTTCGAGGTTAAGATACTTAATTTTTCTACCTTCAACTACATTACCTAAAAAAGCTACAGTATAGGTTTTGTTAAATGGCTTATCATCTGTCGGAGAGTTGATAATACTGACATAATCACCTAAAACATTTCCTAAATATTTTTTTGCAAATGTTTTTGGTGTGTACCCTTCTTCTAAATGATAGTTTTTATCTTTATCCACATATTCAAAGGTAAATGATTTTGGTGGAACTCCAAAATTACTTACCAATAGACTATATAAATCTTTTAGAGTTTGTTTTTTATATAATTCTTTATTTTCCTTGTTATCTCTAGCTTTCGCCACATAATCTCTAAGTTTAAGGTTAATAAACTGATTCATTACTCTAGTAGCTGAACTATTAGCAGTCTCATCCATAGCGTTTTTTGGTACTACACCATATTTATCTACTAAAGCTACAAACATATCCCACTGCCCACCATCTTGGATGCCAGTTCTAACCAAATGTTGTAGGGTTCGATCATCTTTATCAACATCTAAGAAATCGTCAATACTCTCCAAGAAGTAATTTATCTTTTCCAACTTATCATAAAAAGCCAAATAATTTTGTGATAACTCAAAATCCTTTAAGCCATTTTTATTAGCAATTATTTCTCTTAAGACGTTTAACCCAGCAAAAATCCAACATCTACCTGTTTTCTTTTGATTTGCTACCGGTAAGGTTTTGATTTCTTTGGAAAACATAAATGTTGAGAACTCTTTACTTTCCTGTTTTAGAGCAATCTTATCTAATTCAGTCTTTGTTAAAGCTCTTCTCAGTACTACTTTACTTAAGTCCTCGGAAAACTCTTTTCCCCATTGATTAATTTCCTCTAAATTAATTGATTTCATTTTAACACTCCTTCTTATACAGCTAAATTTGGTTTAGCTGGAATTTTCTTTGACAAGTCTTTCATTTCATATCTAAACACAATAAATGATACAGAGCCTGAGATTAAATCAGAAGCAACAAAAGTATACCATATACCACTTATACCCCAAATATAGGTAAACAAGAAAACTAAGGGAATAAATAGTATAAACTGTCTAGAAACCGCTACAAGAAATGCTCTTAAAGGATAACCCATAGCTTGATAGACACTGGATAGGATTACTTGGAAGCCAATCATTAAAAAGCCAATTGCGACAATTCTTAAGGCCAGTGGACCTTCGCTCATTAATATCGGTGAATTTTCTTCTGTGAACAAAGAAAACAAACTTCTTGCAAAGACTAATGTAAAGACAAAAGCTGAGGTAAAATATATTACTATTAACTTTGAAGCATAAGCTATCACAGTATATAATCTCTCATATAACTTGGCACCATAATTAAAGCCTACTAAAGGTTGTAATCCCTGAACTAAGCCGAATCCCGGCATCAACAAGAACATTATAAGTCGATTAACTATCCCAAAGATTGAGATATATATTTCCGTGTTATCAGGCATATAAGACTTTATAAGATTATTGATTATAATCACGAGAATTGCTCCCAAAGCATTCCTTACAAATGAAGAAATTCCGATTGATGATATTTCGATAACCATCTTGAAATCAACTTGATAAAGTTTCTTAATATTTATTTGTAATTTTGATTTTTTTGAAGTTGATGCCATAAATACATATATAAATGAAGCAGTTTTTGCGATTATAGTTGCAATCGCTGCACCTTTAACTCCAAGATTAAGTCCCCAGTCAAAGATAAATATTGGATCGAGAATAATATTTAGTCCCGCACCGATTATCATCGAAATCATGGCGACATTAGCTCTTCCCTCGGCTCTTGCTAGATTATTAAAGATTACTGATAAAGAAAAGGGTATTAAACCGATTAAGATATAGAAAAGATAATCTTTTGCAAAACCAATATTTCCTTCTGTTGCTCCAAAGAAATAAAGCATTTCATCTAAGAAGACTAAACCAACACCAGCTATAAGAACAGATAATACTACACCCATAATAATAGCGGTATTAACTGATTTTCTCATGGTATCTTTATCTCCACGACCATAAGCTCTTGAGAAAATCGATGAAGCACCTATTCCGATCATTAGACCAAAAGCCATGACAATCATCTGCACAGGATTAGCAATTGATAAAGCTCCAATAGCTATGTCTCCGGCACCTCTACCTACGAAAATCGTATCTACAAGATTATATAAAGCAGTCGCAATCATTGCGAAAGTCGCTGGAATAGACAATTGAATTAAAGCTTTTTTTACATCTGTTTTCCCTAATAAATCACTTCGTGTTTTATCCATTACTCCACCTCTGTCTAAACTTTTGCTAATCAGTTTTTTCCAACCAATACTTTACTTAGTAATTTTTCTTAATGACTGAATATGTACTTATAATAGCTTCTGCTGTTTTCAAACCATCTACTGCTGATGACATAATACCACCGGCATAACCAGATCCTTCACCCATAGCGTACAATCCTGAAAGGCTCGTTTCATGCATTTCACTTCTTTCGATTCTCACGGGCGATGAAGACCTTGTTTCAAAACCAGTTAGAATAGCTTCTGGCATCGCAAATCCCTTAATCTTTCTTTCAAAATCTACTAGCGCTTTTTTTAAGGTATCACTGATAAACTTAGGTAAAAAATCATTGAAGTTAACAAATTTTACTCCTGGTTTATAAGTTGGCAACACTTCAAAAGAAACGTGACTCGAACTATCTTCTAAAAAATTTCCAACTAGTTGAGCTGGCGCATTATAATTTGATCCACCAAGCTCAAAAGCTAATTTTTCATATTTTCTTTGTAAATACATACCTGCTAAAACGTGATCTGAACCAAAGTCTTTTGGTGTAACATTAACTAATAAAGCAGAATTAGCATTTTCACCATCTCTTTTATTCTCACTCATACCGTTTGTTACAACACCTTCTGCTTCTGATGTCCCACAAACAACATAGCCTCCAGGACACATACAAAAAGAATATGCCGAACGGTTATTTTCTTGATCATGATATGATAATTTATAATCAGCCGGTTTTAGACTAGGATGTTCCCAAGAACTACCGAACTGAGATAAATTTATTAACTTTTGGGGATGTTCAACTCTTAAACCTATTGAAAATGGTTTAGGTGTTAAACTTATATTTTTATTATAAAGTAGTTCAAAAGTATCTCTTGAACTATGACCAATTCCCAAAATCACCACTTCTGTATTTATCAGTTTATCATGGTTTATCTCTATTTGTTTTAAAACATTATTTTCAAAAAAGACGTCAGTCATTTCTGAATTAAAATATACTTCACCACCTAAATCTATAATCTCATTTCGAATTGATTTGATGATATTCCTTAGTTCATCTGTTCCTACATGTGGGCGGTTTAAATAAAGAATTTCTTTATCAGCCCCGTGTTTTACTAGGAGTTCTAAAACATATCTAATTCGCAAATCACTAATCGAGGTCGTGAGTTTACCATCAGAATAAGTTCCTGCACCACCTTCGCCAAACTGGATGGAAGCTTTTTTATCAAAAACCCTTGTTTTGATAAAGGATTCATAAGCGAGGTCACGATTATCAACATCTAAACCCATTTCAAATACTACTGGTCGGTAACCTCTTCTTGCGAGCAAATGAGACGCGAAAATTCCGGATGGTCCAAAACCAATAATAATGGGACGATGTTTTAAAGGCTTATTTCCCGCCTCTACTTCTTGATAACTTAGATTCGGAGTGACACTAATATTCGCTAAGTTTTTATTTAAGAGCTTAAACTCATTATCACTTGTTAAGTCAACAGTGTATACAAAATGAAGATTATTCTTCTTTCTTGCATCAATTGCTTTTTTGTAAACTGTTAAATCATTAATATTGCTGATGCGATACTGCTTCTTTAATAAAGTTTCAAGATTAGCTAATTCTAGTTCATAGTTAATAGCTTGATCTAAACTTAGTTTTAGATTTGTTACTCTTATCATATCTTAACCTCAGAAGCATTCTTACCGGCTATATAACCACTTGACCAAGCCCACTGCAAGTTAAAACCACCACATTTTCCGTCAATATCTAGAACTTCTCCTGCAAAGAATAAGCCTGGAACATTTAAAGATTCTAGTGTTGAGGGGTTAATACTATCAAGACTAATCCCTCCAGCAGTCACTTGAGCATCTTCAAACCCAAGGCTACCGATCACTTCAATCTGCCAGTCATATAAGAGATTAATTAAATTAAAAATCTTCTCTTTAGGTATTTCTCTAACTAGTTTATTACTCTTTTCAATTTTACTTTCCTTGATTAGAACATTAATGAATCGTTTATTAACTAGTCCAATTAAACTTTGATCAATAGGATAGTCATTTAAATTCTCAAATCGGTTTAAAAGTCTTTGCTTTGCAATTGTTTGGACTAGTATTACTCTGACAGAGACTTTCTTACCTAAACTGAGTAGTTCATTTGCTTTTCGACTAAGACTTAAAATAGTAGGCCCACTAATTCCATAATTAGTGAAAAGAATATCACCATATTCAGTTTGAACTGTTTTATCTCCAAGAAGCAAATCAACTTGAGAGTTAATTTTAACTCCAGACAATTGTTTTAAATAAGGACTATTTAATTTCAGTTTAACAAGCGCTGGAAAAACTGGAGATATTTGATGGCCCATCGGCTTAACTAAATCATAACCAGAGCCAGTTGACCCAGTTAAAGGCATAGCTTTACCACCTGTAGACAAAACAACTTTATTAGCTGAAAATCTCTGATTTGTAGAGGTATTAACAATAAAATAGTTTTTTTTCTTAACAATACTTATAACTTCTTGGTTTAATTCTACTAAGACATCTCTTTTATTTAGTTCATACAAAAAAACATCTAAAAAACTGGAAGCTTGTTCGCTGAGTGGAAAAACTTTTCCTTCATCTTCAATCTTGGGAATAATACCTAAACTTTCAAAAAAATCCATCGTTTCATTAGAGCCAAACTGTGAAAAAACTTGGCTTACAAAACCTGGATTATTATAGTCTTCTTCGCTTAATAACGCATTAGTATAGTTACATCTTCCATTTCCTGTAACTAGTATTTTTTTCCCTATTCGATTATTCTTCTCAAGAAGAATTGTTTTAGCCTTATTCATTCTCGCAGCTAAAGCAGCCATTATCCCACTGGCCCCAGCACCAATTATTAATACATCTGTATGTACCATTAATTCACCATCTTTCAACAAGTAAATTATATCATAGTTTTAGGCTTATATAATAACTTAGAATACATTTTTTTTAATCCATATGTGATTACTACACTTACAAGTGCCATCATACCCATTTTCCCTCCAGAGCCATTAAACTCAGGAATAAACAGATAATAAACAACCGTTAAAACTAAAGCTGAAATAATCAAATAGTAATAGTTACCCACCACATCTTTGCTAGACATCCCAATAAAACTAGCAGTGAAAAAAACACCAGTATATTGTAAGTAGTCAGGAAAAAACATCAAAACAATTAAACTAAAAACTAAAGATATTAAACTTGAAGACTCAACATTACTCATCTTAAATTTCTGAGTGAAACCATAGGTTAAAAAAACGGCTAAAACTGCAACAAAGAAGATTATTATTAAGTTATAGTCAAAATTATCTGATAAATGAGGTTCTTTATAAACTGCAAAGGCAATGATTGAGGAAATGAAGGCGATACTGCCTAATTTACCACCAAAACCAATATAAACCGCTTGAGTTAAAACAAATATAATTGCTGCAGCTATAGCTAGAACAACAATTTCTTGAAACATAAAAACAGTTACTGAAGTCATTCCCACAAATGATCCACAATAAATCGCTACTTCTTGTCTTTTAAACATTAAATGACCAAAATAACCAACTAATGCCGATGCCATTACTACTGGTAAATTAAGCGAAGAGACGAAAACATTAGTTATCATTGCCCCGATAATTACAAAAATACCAGAGACAAGCTTTATTGATGTTTTTGTTTCCTGTTTTTTTAGTATTTCTCTAATCAAAAAGTAATTTCCTAACAAAAATAACATCAACAAGATTGAATCTAACAATATCCATCCTAGATTATTACTGTTAAGTATTATTGAAATTAAAGCATAAAACAAAAAACCAAAGATTAATAAAAATCCTGAGAGCTTAAAAATAAGTATTCTGTTATTACTACAATCTTGTGTTATTTTCACGCTTTCGTCTACATTCATTTTGGTTTCCTTATACTTAATATCTCCTATTCTACTATTTTATTAACATTTTTACAAAGTAATTGCGAATTTTCTCGATAAATTTAAAAAACTGATATCACAAACCTAATTGACAATTATACTAATAAAATATTATAATAATCACATAAACACGTGGTTAAGGAACGAGGTAACAGGATGGAGTGGTATCATAAGATTGATGTAAACCTGTATGCATTTATCACTTTAGGGATCTTTACAATAATCGCTTTTACAAAATTAAATCGAAAAGAGAAACGAAATGTAGTTTTTTTAATCTCCTCAATTATAGTCTTGATTCAATTAATCTTTGAATCGCTAACGGTTATGATTAATGGAGTTGATGGTTTAGGAATTCTCATTCTTACTAATATTTTGCATATTAGTCTCTTTATATCTGCTCCGCTATTAAGTTATATCTATTTTCGTTTTATCCTTAGTACCATCCTGACAATTAAGTTCAAATCATTTATAATTGATTGTCTCCTAATAATTCCTTTAATAATTACTCTAGTTGTCGTTTTACTTACGCCATTCTTTGATCTAGTTTTTTCTTTTAATTCAGAAAACATTTATCATAGAGAAGCTTGGTTCTTTGTCATCTTTGCAATAACATACTTATATATAATTGTAAGCTCTATTATTCTTATATTCAATCATCGTCGAATTCCTTTAAAAGAAAAGTTTCCTTTCCTAATAATAGCTATTGTCCCAATTATTGGTGGTTTGTTACAGGGATTAATCTACGGCATTTTTACAATGTGGAGCAGTGTAGCTCTCTGTTTGATTATCATCTTTATTTTCTTCCAAGAAAGATTTATCCAACTTGATTACCTATCAGGAGCTTGGACAAGAGAATCCTTTGTTAATTTTATAAGAAAGGATTTAAAGCAACCGATGAGAATGACTTACTTTGATATTGATTCTTTAAAAACTATAAATGATTTATATGGCCATAAAGAAGGCGATTTACTAATCACAAAGTTTAGTAATTTAGTCAAAGCGATAATGACACCTAAAGACTTGTTTGTTAGAATGGGTGGAGATGAGTTTATCTTAGCTTTAGATCCAGTAGAAAACCGAGATATAAACGATGTTATAGCTGAACTAGATATGATGATTAGGACTGATAATTTATCAACTAAGAAGGCATATCAACTAGCGATAAGTTATGGTGCAGATACTTATTATCCAGAGCAAGAATCTCTTGAATCATTTATTCATAAAATCGATTCAAAAATGTATCACCATAAAAAAGAGAAAAAGAAAAACAAAAGTGTGGAAAGGCAAAATGCCTAATCCACACTTTTTTTATTGTATTTGTTTTTTAAAAATTAACCTGATGAGTTTCATAAATAACAACCCAATCAAACGCTTCTCCTGTATAATCATCTAAACCTAATAGATAACCAGTAATTGTAACAGAATCTCCTACTAAACTATCCATATCTGCGTTAAATGTTGATAAATCTTGACCAATAATACTTATTGGATATGTTTCACCATAGATATCATCAACTAAATAATACATTGGATCACTAACTGATCCATTCCAAGTAACAGTACCACTAATTGTAACATAACTAATGGTATTTTCTGGAATAGTATAATCTAAACTAAAGATATCATCCCAAGTATTATATATAGCTGAAACAGTTAATGTATTTTCTGTAGTCAATAACCGAACATCCACTAAATTGGTCAATACTGGTACCATACCAAAATTATTTAGACTTGACTTAATTCCTAATAACTCTACTTCATCACCTAAAGCAGGAACAAAATCAAAGATACTGATATTTGATTCAATATAAAGATTATTAACTCCATCACTTATGATTAACCAATCATTTCCTAAAGCAACTATTACGCCTTGAACAGCTAGAACTGTACCATCATTAATCCTTAAAACATCCGCTAAACTTGTTACCAGGATTGGATCGATTAGTAAAGCTAAACTATATGTGGCAATCTCAGTCGTTCCATAAGTTAATCTACCTAAAACTTCTACTGTAGTTTGAGTATCTACAAACAAAGCTGAACTCATAAGAAAATTGAAATAATCTGAATCTAATGGATCTACAAACTCGTAATCAACGAAAACTCCAGTTGCCTGTAGATAAGTTAAAAACTCAAAGTCATCACCAGATTGAATTAATAAGTTTTGATAATAAGCATCTAAAATATCTTTAGAAACTGATATTCTTGTTGCTTCATCAAGTGTTTGCGTATTTAGTTCATTATCAAATCCACGGAAATCTACTAGTAAATACTCACCCCGAACTAACTCGCTAGATAAGAACACTCTCATTTCAACAGGAACCAATAAATATTGGTCAATATCATAATAAACGTAATTATAATTCCAAGTGTCTACTCTTACATAGACTATACCATTAGAATCCTCTAAGTAATACATGTTAATGACATCATCATATTTTAAGATTCCTGATAAATTCAAGTACTCTTGACTAAATGGCAATAAATCCGTAGCTGAATATAAATCTAATATTGTTGTGTCAACTGGGACTAAATTAATATCACTATAAGAGTTTTGTAGAATTCTAAAATCATAAGTATAATCTGCAACACCATCTACTACGGCTTTTTTACCAATAATATAAAGAGTTTCACCTTCATTTAACCAGCCATAGTATCCTTCATAGTAATATACTTTTTCTTCAATCAAGAAATAACAATAGCCAAAACTACCATAAAGAAGTTGTGCTTCTAAAGCTATTTCTTTAGTACCTGGCTCAACCAAGAATAAATCATCTAATGTCATCACTTCAAAACCATTTAGATGAAGAATATATGAGACCGATCCCGTAAAACTTCCGTGAGTTACTGTAATAGTAATCTCAATCGGTTGATCAACTGGTGAAAGTAAAAACTCAAGATAATCATCATAACTAGGTTGAACATAGTGAACAACATACTCACTACCAAATGTTACTTCATAACTAATACTAACTCCAGTAAACGGACTAGTGTTTTCAGGCATGAAATGCGTATCTTTTGGCCAAAATACTGTTTGATATCCAAGTGCTCCATTTAAAGCTCTAGCTAAGATAAAATCAACAATCTCTTGAGAACTGTATTCACCTAAAACAACTGAGCTTGATCCATCATAAGCATAATTATTTGTCATAATCGTAACAACTGTATTATCATAGTTTTCATGAACACCTAAAACAAAACCTTTTACAAGAATCTTACAATCAACGAAATTACTATAATTATAAGAATTTAACCCTAGTAATAAACCAACTTGATAGTTTACTCCCTCAATATAGAAATTACCATAATTATCACTTCTTAATATTCCAGAAACTAAAACTGGTAATCCCATTAAGGTTGGATCTGATAAATCTAAATTAGCTAAATCCATAAGCGATGTTTCAGTAAAACTAAAGCTTAGGGTTTCACCATCACCAGTAAAACTCCATTCATTACCTAAAACAATTTCATTTCTACCATCGACAAGACTTGCAGTACCAGTAACTTGAACTACACTACCTACATAAGTATCATCATAGAAGCCCATAGAACTATCGATATGTAAAAAGATTTGACCACTACTATCACCTAACAATAAATAATATCCATTTGACAAACGAATCATTGAAATGATAACAGCTTCAATTGTATACTCATTACCCATATCAGCTAACATATCACTTATTGAAGAGATAATTAGAACAGATTCAGGTTCAACATTGATAATAATATCAACAACTTCAAAATCAGAATCAATTTGGATTGTAGCTTGGATTAAGATTGATTGAAGCTCAGCTACATCAACAAACAAACCTGTTTCTGGGTCATACAAACTTGCATTATCACCAGCAGTTGCATAAGAGATGACTATTTCAGTAAAACTTTCATAAGCGATTGGAAATTCTAATAAATAGGTTTCTAGGTAAGTTTGGTTATTATATTGGTGTAATAAAACTTCCTTTACAATAACAATCTTTTCTAAATTAGTTAGGTCTACAACTTCAAACTCTGACTCTAGATTAGTAAATCTAAAACTGAAATACCCACCTGTTAAATCAAAACCAGATAGATACCCTCTTACTTTAACTTCCTGATCAACATACAAAGCTAATTCAGAAGCACTATAACCATCTACAGGAACAATCTCTACGAATTCTTGACCTCTAACTAAATAATAATCACCACTTGTATCAACAATAAGCCTTCCTTCAAGTTCATAGTATTGAGTAAATGTTTCTGACAAAGTATAATCTAAATCATTTACTAAGAATATAGTACTTTCAATAACAGGCATTTCATAAGTATTATTAGAAGATAAGATAATAACTACTGGATCATCAGTAGAATACTCACTTCTTGCAAGGTAAACCTCTTGATAAGAACTAGTTGTATAACTATACACAGATCTTTTATCACCAATTAGAATAACTTCATCACCTGCATATGCTTGAAGATTTTGAATATCAACATAAAGCAAATTACCTTGTGCATCGAGTAAATATGCATAATTATTATGACGATATACGATAATTCCTTTAACCATTACTTCTGAATAATTAGAAAAATTAATTAAATCACTAAACTCAGTAATGACTAATGGTTGGATAACATTTTGGAAAAGCTCGGTTGTTGATGCATTATTTCTTGTGACAGTAACAGAATAATTAAACAATGTTTCAGTAGCTACAAAAACAAACTTGCCTTCTTCATCCAATAAAGGTTGAGAATCTGTATCAATATTAAACTCAATATAACCACCTAAAATAGGATGATATGCTAATGTTTCAAAAACATCGAAAGCTGAGTAATCTCTATTACTTTGATAATAGCTAATCGTTGTCATTAAACTATCGACAAAATCCTCATCACTCATTTCTGGAATAGCAAGTTCACCACGGCTTCCGATATAAGCTAATACCAAAGAACCGAACTCATCTTGATATATGAAAGCTCTCATATTTATCTCGATATATTGATATTCCATTAATTTTTCAAAACCTGAATGTGAATAAGGAGAAACTCCGACAATTATCTCACCTAGCTCTAACACATAATTCGTATGATACATCATTTCAATAATATTTAAGAATCCTTGTGTTTCGATGTATCGGCCATAGATACTACTATCAGTTAAATCTAAAGCGTTGATTTCTGCTAAAGTCATTGTCTCTGGTAGTAAGCCTAAATCTTGATTGCTAGCCACTTTTTCAACAAAAGTAATGCCAAAATTATCAGCGCTTATATAAACTAAATTATTTCTTAAACTTCTAACAACAGTTAAAACTACCTCATCACCAATCTCAAAGTTATATGGGTTATCCATAAAGACTTGTCCAGTATCATCTTTTACTAAAATCATACCATATTCCGTTGTCATAACCACAACACCTTGAATAGTGTATGTTTCGCCTTCAACACCAGAAATCAAAGCAGCTATTGATACTTTATCAACAGTTTGTCCTTCAATCTGCCATTTAGCATATAAAGTTAAGTCTTCTGCAGGCATTAAACCTGGTTCAAAAGCTATAGTTAAACTTGGGTTCAAATACCAACCAATAAACTGATAACCTTCTTTTGTTGATTCTGCAATCGGAGATATTGCTGATCCATAATATAAAACTAAGTCTTCTACTAAACTTCCACCATTTTCTTCAAAATATACAGTATATTGTTCTAACTCCCAATTAGCATAAAGAGTTAAACTATTATCTGGCATAGTTGTTGAAGTAAAGGCTGTAGTGAGTTCTATATCAGAGAACCAACCAGCAAATACATACCCTAACCTTATTGGATTATCTGGGAAAACAATGGTATCCCCAAAATCATAGTACAAATCAGATATTTCTGAACCACCAAAGGTTTCGAAACTTAAGATATGTGCTGCTAGTACCCATTTTGCATATATTGTAGTGTCTACTGATGGTAGATTGTTAAAATCAAATTCATTTACACATTCGCTTTCTAAGAACCAGCCAGCAAAAGTAAAGCCTTCTTTAGTCGGTCTAGGTTCTCCTAAACCTTCATTAGGTAAAAGAGTAACTGGTCCAATATATGAACCACCTTGACTATCAAAAGTAATAGTAACTGTCACAGGTTCCCAAGCGGCATAAAGAGTAAAACTAAAGCTAGGCATTACATTTAAGTCAAATAACAAAGTTAAATCTTGATCAAAATACCATCCCGCAAAGACGTAATTTTCTCTTGTTAAATCATTAGGCAAGAGTATTTGATCACCTTCATTATAATAATCTGCAGTAATCAATTGCCCACCATTTGTTTCAAAACTGATAGAGAATTCTTCTGTAACCCATCTAGCATAAATAACCAAGTCTTCATTAGGCATTGTCGTAAAATTAAACTCTTCAATAAAGTTTGGATCTAAATACCATCCTGCAAACGTAAACCCTTCTTTCACTGGGTCATCAGGCATAATAATAGTATCTCCATAATTATTAAATAAATCTGGAATACTTGTTCCTTCATAAGTTTCAAAACTTAAGAAATACTCATCACTTAGCCATCTAGCATAAATTGTTGTATCAACATTTGGTAAATTATTAAAATCAAATAACAAGGTATATTCCAAATCAAGGTACCAACCACCAAAGGTAAAGCCTTCTTTAAATGGAGTTGGTTCCATAACACCTTCATTAGGCATTAAGGTTAGTGGTAATATCTCAGTTCCACCCTGACTGTCAAAATAAATTGTATAACTAGACATATTCCAAGCAGCATAAAGACATATATCATAATTTGGCATTTCTGTTAATTCAAACGGAATAGTAAGTTCAGGATCTAAATACCATCCCCCAAATGTATAACCATATTTTGTTGGTTCAGGTAGATTGATACTATCGCCTTCACTATATACATCTGCAAATAATAATGTATCAGTCATACCTTCAATTTCAACTTGGAATAGATTTGTTTTTGCATTATAGTTTCCAGTACCGAGTTCACCACTATAATTTCTTCCTAATACATAGTAATTACCTGAGAAATCACGATATCCACTTGAAAGTTCATTCAAGAAAATATCAGATACATCAAAACTAAAGTTTGGTGAAAAATCAAATGTTTCGATGACAGTTGAAAGTTCTACTCCCGCATTAATCATATTGTTAAAGTTAGAACCGAAACCATATACTCTACCATAAGCAGTTAACATTATCACAGAATTATTTCTCGCTGCAATTTTAATTACTTGGTCGCCTTCTTCTAAACCGATTAAACCTCTAATATCAGTTGGGTTAAAATATTGTGCATGATTAACCCCAAACTTACCATAAGCATCTAACCCAAAGACAAAGACACTACCCTTAGCGGTTAAAACTAAAGTATAATACTGACCGCATTCTACCGAAACAATATAGTCATCAGCTTGGAAATCGAAGTTATTAGTTATGTTTAGCGGTTCCATCTGATACATTATTTGGCTATTGCTACCCAATTGTCCTTGGTATCCCCAACCAAAACTGAATACTCTGTTTGCAGATGTAACGACAACTGTATGTATTAACCCTGAGTTAATCAAAACTGGATATTCGTCAGGAAGAAAGTTAAATCTACCGGTAATATCTACTGGTAAGTATTGATCTACTTTTGTCCCATCTCCTAAATTTCCATATGCATTATAGCCCCAGGTAAAGACTCTACCTTCAGAAGTTAAAGCTGAAGAAGATCCAACTGTTGAACTTTCAATCACTGTGATAAACTCATGTTCTAATAAACCGAAATTATCCGTAATATCAACAGGTGATGTTCTCTTAATATTAGTTCCATCTCCTAATTGACCATAACCATTAATCCCCACCGCAAAAACTCTACCAAAGGAAGTAAGAACAAAATAGTTATGTGTTCCCATAACTGAAATAATCATTTCTCCATCCTCAAGAGGGAAGTAATCATTAAGTCTTGTTGGTACTGTTACGTTGTCTACTCCTTCTTGTAAGTAAACTAAGCCCATACCATAAAGTTGACCATCTACAGTCAAGATGAAGTTAGCTGAAGAGGTCGCAAAAATTTGACCTATTTCTAAATCAGCAGTTTCATAATACGAAATGGCATATGAACCAACTTCCCATTTAGCATATAAAGTTAGATTCTGATCAGGCATACTAGAAAGATAGAACTCTTCAGCAAAGCCTTGATCTAAATACCATCCGCCAAAGACATAACCTTCTTTTGTTGGTGTTTCTAAGTATATTTCACCACCAAAATCAAGAGTTAAATCTGCTACTTCAGTTCCACCATTTTCTTCAAAGATAATAGTGTACTGACGCACATTATAAACAGCAGTTAATAATATATCATTTGCAGGCATATTATTTGGTAAATTACTATCCCAACCTAAGAAATCATAACCTACACGCTCAGGATCAATTGGATAAACAAAATTAGCTAAATCAAAATCATATGGTATCTCTTGTGAGAAAATAATATTACCATCATAATCTTGGAATTCTAATAAATATACTCCTAAATCCCAACCAGCATATAAAGTGATATCTCTAGGTGGCATTGTAGCTAAAGCAAATTCTTCAGTTAAATCAATATCTGTATACCAACCAGTGAAATAATATCCTAGTCGATATGTATCTGGTAAATCTACTAAGGCATCGAACTCTAAAACTAAATCCACTACTTCAGTTCCACCATTTTCTTCGAAGCTGATAATAAATTCTTGTAGTTTATAATTAGCAACCAAAATCACATTATTCGCTGGCATCACACTTGGCAAACTAATATCCCAACCAATGAATTCATATCCTTCTCTAATTGGATTATCTGGTTCAATATATAAACTTAAATCAGTATTATAAGCAACAAGTTCAGAACTAATAACCATACCATCAAAATCTTGATATTCTAAAGTATAGTAATTAATTTCCCATCCAGCATATAAAGTAAGATTTTCTGCTGGCATAACCGTGAAATCAAACTCATTTAATAGAGCTTCATCTACATACCATCCAGTGAAAGTATAACCTAGTTTTGTTGGTTCAACTGGTTCAGTAATTGCAGCATTATAGTTCTTGGTAATTGATGCAACTTCGGTACCACCGTTTTCTTCAAAACTAATAGTATATTGATTAATCGTCCATTTAGCATAAAGTATTGTATTTGCTTGAACTAAATCACTTATAAAAATCCATTTCCTATCTAAGGTTGTTCCACCATCGTTACTAGTATACCATCCTTCAAGATGATATCCCGTTTTGCTAACATTCGGAGAATTTACCAAACCGTTTTCAACAACAAATTCGCTAAACGTTCCGTTTTCACTATTAGAAACAAAGGTAACCGTGAAATACTCTTGACTAATAGTCCATTTAGCATAAAGCATAAGATTTTCTGTAACTGGATCAGTTGAATAGAATCTCTTCGCATCTTCATCATTACTTATGAACCAACCGCTAAACTCATAACCTGTTTTAACAGGTCTTGGTAAAGAGACTGTTGAACCATGAGTCACCTCATTAATTGGTGCGATAACATTTCCACCATTAGAATCAAAGGTAATACTGTACTTATTTACTTGGTAAGTAGCTGTTATTATAAGATTACTAGTAACATTAGTAAAACTCATATCCCAACCACTAAAAGTATAACCGATTCTTTCTGGCACTATCGGTGCAGTCGCATCTGAACCATGTTCTGTTTTTTCAATTTTAAAGATTAAACCATTATAATCTTTAAACGTAACATCATAGACATTTATCTCATATCTTGGTGTTAGAACTAAATCACTCATAACATGATCAAAACCTTGGCTCCAACCAATAAAAGTATATCCTAACTTGAGTGGCGCTGTTGGTGGAATCGCTGCTTCACCATAGTTAACTGTTTGTTCGCTCAGCAATCCTCCTGCTTCATCTCGGAATACAACATTATAACTTTCCTTAGCATATAAAGCTGTCACAGTTAAATTGGTTGTAACATTAGAAAAATCTGTATCCCAACCCGTGAATACATAACCATCTCTAGGTGGTGTAGTCGGTTCAATCGCTGCAGTTCCGTAAGCAACTCTTTGCGTATCCACCAAATATCCATTATAGTCTTTAAAGTTGACTGTATAAAGAATAATTGGAACACCTAAATTAACTTCAGTGCTATCAGTATAGACGATAACCAACTCTCCTCTAAGATTAATCGTGACACTTTGTATTCCCACACCAGTGTCACCTTTTAGTTCAGTTAGATTAACAAGGTTACTCCATACTGTATCGCCAGTATATTGCCACTGTAAATAATCTTGAGTAACTCGGAATACTACTTCTCTTCCATCTTCTCCAGGTAGCCCTTCAGGTCCCCTAACTGTTTCTAACCATTCTTCATATGTGCCATCAAAAGCATCCGCTTCAACAGCTAGATTATATATATATCTAAGTTGAACTGTTAAAGCTGATTCTTCTGTAGTCGTTGTACTTGAACTACTAGTTGTAGTACTTGTAGTTGTTGTCCTTGTAGTCGTTGTGCCTGTTGTTTGTGTTGTTGTAGTTGTTGTAGTTGTTGTAGTTGTTGTTCCCCCAAACAAATCACAACCACCTAGCATAGACACAAACAAGACAATTAAAATAAAAAATCTTAATTTCTTCATTTTTTCCCCTCTACTTTCACTTTGTTCACCAAATAAAAACGCGGCAATTCAAACATAATTTATATTTAAACTTATCCGCGTACTTTCTCCTGAAGTGAACTTTAATTCAATTTTTACCACTTAACTAAATTCTATCACTAATTTTGAATTTTGTCTTATGAAAATCAAAAAAAACAAAAAAATGATACTTCTTTTAAAGAAATATCATAAGTTTTGAATCATATTTAAATAATCTATTAATTAGCAAGAAATTCTTCCAATTCTTTCTTTATCTCAATTCTATTAGCCTTCATCTTATATTGCAAGGTATCTGCCTCAAGGAGAACCTTACTGAAGCTATCATCATCATGCTCTTTTTGAGCAATACCATAAGAAAACCCTATATTTTTAACCAGATCTTCATCTTCAGTCAAAGTTATTACTCTATTAACCATTTTTTGAGCTTCTTCCTTAGTTTTATCTTTTAAAATAACTAAGAACTCATCGCCACCCATTCTAATGGCAGTACAATCTTGACATTCTCCTCCGACCTGCTCTAACGCTTGCCCAAACTTAATCAATAACTCATCGCCAGCCTTATGACCTAAATAATCATTATATAGTTTTAATCCATCTAAATCAAACATAACTAGACTGTAAATCTTAAAGTTTTTTTCAATAACTTGTCTAATTGATTCAAAATAGTTACGGTTATAAAGACTAGTCATAGAATCATGATTCATGACATAATCCATATCATTGATGTACTTTTGGTTTTGGGTTTCATCATAGAATAGATAGAATCTACCAGAGTACTTAAAAAATGGTAAGTTAATTGGCTTTTCTAACATATGTAGATACATTTTATCTTGTTGATACTGTTTATCTAAACTAGTCTTATCAAAATATACAACAGCTTTACCAGACATCTTGTCTTTTAATTCATTAAAACTCATTCTGGTTTCAAGATTTAGATTAAATTTACTCAACAACTCTTTTGATGCATCTACAACCATATTTTTTTGATTAACAATCACATACATTTCTCTTAGATTATCCAAAATAAACTCATTAT
>NPID01000380.1_pt1 | contig 130293 bp, 124 predicted proteins | sample 8637491 | NCBI WGS metagenome assembly NPID01 (sample SAMN07420843, study PRJNA396082) | bioreactor metagenome | isolation source: sample BA6 brine-fed electro-methanogenic bioreactor BA | place: Japan: Kochi | collected 2016-06-14
TGGTTCTCCCGATGGCTATCGGGACAGTAGCTCCCACACTTTAACTCCGCCTTTTGGCGGTTTTTTTGTTTATGGCAATTATGATATACCCCTTTTCATCTTGTTTAGTAAACGCAAAGTTTAATTATCTTGAGATTACTTGAATTTTATCCTGCTTTTGCATTAACTTTGGGCAATAATCCAGCTACCTTCATTTATTATGACAATAAATTTCGAAAACTTATTAGATAATGTTATTTGGTTTTGGTTGCCAGTTCTCATTTCATTTGTTTCAATTGCTCTGATAATCTTGTTTTATATCCATCGAAGAAATAACAAAAGACACTTATTTGAACTTCAGCAAAAAATTGAACATTTAATTCACCACCCAAATCATCAGGAAGAAAAACAATTTGAAGTTTTTAAACAAGGCCTGCAACAATTGATTTCGGAATTAAACCAACGTGTAAAAAACAATGAACAGCGCACCCTCAAGATTCTGCATCAACTCGAAGAATTGCAGTATTATATCCATAACCAAGATGAGAATAATGAGGCTATTGACCCTTCCGAATCTTCAAAATCAGAAGTGTAGCCCTAAGATAACTTGAGGAAACTAATCAGTTTTTCTTTTTCTAAAGAATAACTTACAGTTATTATCACATATATTGGTATTGCTCAATTACAGAGTCAAATTGCTCCAAAAATGCACCTGTAACAATCAACACAATCATAGCAACAATACTAAAAATAATTCCAATTAGCGTAAGCACTCCGTAAATTGTAAAGTAACTTCCAATATTTCGCAATGAAGCAATCAGATCGTATTTATTTCCACTGTAATAAGCAGCTTTTGCATTGCTTGAAGACCTAACTAATAATACGCCCAACCAAATAGGCAGCCATGCAATAATAATACCAACGATACTCAAAGCAATTAAACCTCCGTAGACAATTAATACAATTCCCAGAAACTTCATCCAGGCTGCAGCATTTTGTAAAGGCTGAACAGATTCTCTGATAAGCATTTCTTCCTGTTGATTATTTTCCATATTTCAAAGTATTAGAATGACTAAAATTCTGATAAGCTAAATCCAGCTGATTCAAAGCCTAAATTTAGTAATTTTGTAATTATTATCCCTGATCTGTAATGACAAAAAATAATCATAACATAGAAATCCTTTCCGTTAATACCTCCACAAAAAAAGGGACTATCAAAAAACCAACAAAATCAATTGAACTGACCTTTAAAGGCATCAAGGGAGATGCCCATGCGGGCTCTTGGCATCGTATGGTTAGTTTACTGGGCATTGAAAGTTTTGAAAAGTTTAAATTGGAAGCGGGAAGACCATTGGCCTTTGGTGAATTTGCTGAAAATATTACTACAAAAGGAATCCTCCTATACGAAACAGCTCCTTTCGATCGCTTTATTTTTGGCCAAACAATTTTGGAAGTTACTCAAATAGGAAAAAAATGTCATGGCAGCAGCTGTGCTATTTTCAAGGAAGTAGGAAAGTGTGTGATGCCAAAAGAAGGGATATTTGCGCGTGTTATCAAAGAAGGTTCAATTAAAGCCGGAGATCAGGGCAAATACGTTCCAAAAGTTTTTAAAGTGATGATTATCACATTATCTGACAGGGCAAGTCAGGGAGAATATGAAGACAAAAGCGGACCAGCGATTGCAGAAAAGCTTCAAACGTTTTTTGGAATGAATAATTGGAGGTATGAAGCTGATACAATGCTTATTCCAGATGACCCAGCTCAACTGGCAGCATTACTGCAACAGGCAAAAAAAGAACAATTTGATATGGTTTTTACTACGGGTGGTACTGGAATTGGGCCCCGTGATTTTACGGCAGATGTTGTAAAAAATCATATTGATATTGAAATTCCGGGGTTGATGGATCATATTCGCCTGAAATATGGAAACGAAAAACCACAAGCACTAATTAGCAGAAGCATTGCCGGAAAAATGAATGAAACATTGGTTTTTGCCCTTCCGGGAAGTGTGAAAGCCATAAATGAATACATGCATGAAATTCTTGCAGGTTTAAAACATATGCTTTTCATGATCAAGGGAATTGATATACACTAAGGTTATTAACAAACACCTGAGGATAAATTAATTATTGGGCATCAATAACAGTATGACAAGCCATTATCTTTGTTAACAAATTATATGAAAACAGCGATTTAACTATGCAACATCTACTCAAAAACAAATACTTCTACACAGTAATTGCTTTTTTGGTATGGATGCTGTTTTTTGATCAAAACCGGGTGTCAAATCAATACAAGCTACAGAAAAACCTTTCAAATCTTCAAGCGCAAAAATACTATTACCTTAATGAAATAGAAACCCAAACTAATATCACTAAAGCACTTGAAAATGACACCGTGTTGCTGGAAAAATTTGCCCGTGAGAAGTATTTGATGAAACGTGATAATGAAGTGATATATGTGATTATAAAAGAGTAAAACGGCACGAACATTGTTGAAGTTTCTTTGTTTAAATTTAAACACACTAAACTCAAAAGCAATGCTACAATTACTTAACAAACTCTACGAAAAAATCGAATCGCATTTAATTGTTAAAAGTAAAGCTTCCAGGCCCATTCAAAACAGGACACTTCAAAGGCACGTCAAATATCAGTTTCATCTGCCCGGAGTGAATAACTTTCATTTACTACCTTTTAAAAACAAGCTACAAGGGTCTTTAAATATTTTTAAACCTCACTGGAACAAATCCGGATTCATGCAATCTACTACTAGCAAAAGTGTACGCTGATGTCTGGAGAGATTTTAGTAAAAGCCACCGGTCTTCACAAAACTTTCGGCAACTTAAAGGCTGTAAACGATGTAAGTTTTGAAGTAAGAAAAGGTGACATTTACGGTCTTTTGGGTCCAAATGGTTCCGGGAAAAGCACAACCATTCGCATGATGCTCGGATTGATTCGTCCCGACAGCGGTAAGATTATGCTTTTTGGCGAACAAATGGATCGTAAAAATATCAAACTTCTGGGTCGGATAGGTGCCCTGATAGAACGCCCTGACTTTTATACCTACCTTTCAGCCGCTAAAAACCTGGAGCTGCTTGCCAGTTATTCAGGGCTAAATCTCAATCCAAACGAGCAAAAGCGTCGAATTGGTGAAACCCTTGATTTGGTGGAACTTTCAGAGCGTGCCAACAGCAAAGTAAAAACCTTTAGCCAGGGCATGAAACAGCGCCTGGGTATTGCTCAAACGCTGCTTCACGATCCAGATCTGATTATTCTGGACGAACCAGTGAACGGCCTAGATCCGCAGGGGATCAAAGACATCAGAAATTTAATTGTCCGGCTTAATGAAGAAATGGGTAAAACCCTGATCGTTTCATCCCACATCCTGCGAGAAATGGAATTGATTGCCAACCGCATGTTAGTGATCAACCGCGGTAAAGTTAGGGTGGAAGGCGAAGTGAAAGCGCTATTAAAAGGCGAAAAAGTGCGTGTTATTTTAAGCACCAATAAGCCTGAAAAAACATTGGAAATTTTGAAAACAAATGGGTTTATGGAGAAGGCCGAAATCAATAAACTGCAAGAAATCATTTTTGAGCTTCATTCTGATCGTGTACCACAGCTTAACAAACTTTTGGTTGAGGCTGATATAGCTGTATATCAACTTAATGCTTTAAATAGTTTGGAAGATTACTTTTTAAATATCACTGCATGATCAGTTTAATTCGCATCGAATTTCAAAAACTCTTCCGCAGGGGATTAACCTACATTGGCTTCGCAGCAATTTTGCTTATAGTATTGGTAATTCAGGTGGGAATGTATGTTGAAGGCAAAAAACTTCTCGATTTTCTGATCAAAAGCCTGTCTGATGTATTCCTTCTGGAAGGCAATCTTATCAATATCTACACCGTTTCCTATATCGTGTTAACCAGTTTATGGATCCACATTCCTGTGCTGGTTGCAATTGTAGCCGGAGATATGGTTTCCGGAGAAGCTGGGAGAGGAACTTTCAGGCTATTGCTAACACGACCTGTTAGCAGAGGCAAATTATTGACGGCCAAATACATCACAGCACAGGTTTATACAGCTATGCTCGTTGTATTTCTGGCCATGATGAGTCTTGTTTTTGGAAGGGTTTTCTTTCCTGCCGGAGATATGATTGTGCTATTAGAAACAATAAATATCTTTGATTCAACAGACGTGTTATGGCGTTTTGGTGCTGCATACGGTTATGGAATGATAAGTATGTGGGTGGTTTCAGGATTGGCTTTTCTGTTTTCTACCAAAGCAACTAATTCATTGGGGCCAGTGGTAGCAAGTATGTCAGTACTCATTCTCTTTACCATCATTTCTAATTTCAGCATAGGGATTTTTGATCCTATCAAGCCATTTCTATTTACGACTTACCTCAATGGCTGGCAGTTGTTTTTTGATGAACCTCTTCGGATGGACGCCATCATCAAGGCCATAACGATTATGGTGGCGCATATCACTGTGTTTTACCTGGCCGCCTGGCTTATTTTTACACGAAAAGACATTCAATCATGAAATCGATAACACTCTTTGTTTTTTTAATCATCTTTATGCCAGCGACCAAAGCTCAAAGTCTTGCCGACAGTCTGGTCAAACACATCATTACAAACAGCAGCAAAGTGCAAAGTTTTAGCGCAGATGTATTGATAGATGTTGACGTTGACTTTATCCGTATCCCAATAAAAAAAGGAAAAATATTTTTTAAATCTCCTGATAAATTCAAATTCAGAGCAACAGGATTCGCGCTTGTGCCCAAAAAGGGCCTAAATTTTTCGATGCAAAAAATGCTGCTTCAGCCTCATACAGCAATTTATGTGAGCAGCGACGACACAAATCATCTGATAAAAATTGTTCCAATGACGGCAGATGCAGATTATGTTATTGCCAGCCTTTGGATCGATAAAAATCTTGTACGGATTAACAAAATGGAGATTACGAGCCCAAAACAGGGAAATTCATTAATGTCTTTCGAATATGGAAATTTACCATATGATCTTCCTGTTTCTACAAAAGTGAGCTTTGATATTGCACAGATTGATATCCCAATGCAGTTTATGGGAAATATGGCCATGGATAAGAAAAAGAAAGACAAAAGTGATAGAACCAGCGGCAATGTAATCCTGAATTACAGTAATTTCAAGATTAATGGAGAAATTCCTGACACACTTTTTGAAGAAGAGGCTACATCAGACTCACTCATTGTTATTGAAAATTAACGGATTAGAACTCCATACCATCATCCATCTGCTGACCTCCTCCCCTTTCAGAAGCACCTCTTTTCTTTTGCTGATTAATTCTATAATTGAAGTTCAGTGTAACTACGGTAGTGCTCCATCTAAATTCGCTGTTTGTATAGAAACTTTCATCGAAAGTTTCGAATGCCCAACGACGTGTACCAAACATATCCCGCACACTAAGTGTTAATGTGCCTTTCCCGTCAAAAACATCTTTACTTGCACCAAGATCTGCTGACCATACTGCTTTCCTTGTTCCTTGAGGCATGTCCATTGGGCCACGATAGTTTAAGGACAACTGTGCATCAAATCCTTTTTTGATTGTAAACTTATTCATTACCCGGCCAGAAAGTGTGATATAGTCCGTGCTGTATTGAATTTCATTAGCCTCTCCGTCAGTCATTGATCTGTAGAAATTTAAACTCCCATTTACATTCCACCATTTATAAGGACTTACATTTCCAATCAATTCCAGCCCATAACTGTTGTTTTTAGCAAAATTAACTGGCCCCGAATAAGTGATTCCTAAAGAGTCAATTGTTTCAATTCTTTGAAAAACATCGGTACTATAACGGTAATAAGTGTTAAAATTTAAACTGGCATTTTCCCAATACCTCAAATATCCAAGCTCATAACTATCGGTAAAAATTGGCCTCAAATTTGGATTTCCGGTACGGATATTTCTGTTGTCAGCAAATGACCTGAATGGATTTAACTGCCAAAAACCGGGCCTGCGAATTCGCTTACTATAACTTACCTGTATTTGGTCAAATTCGGTTAGTTTATAGTTGAGATGAATACTGGGGAAAAGATTTAAATACGTTTGTGTATTGGATTCATTCGTCTGCTGAAGCAAAGTAGAAATATCAGAATATTCTGTTCTTAGCCCTAATTGATAAGAGTACCTTCCTTTTTCGCTGCCATATAATGCATAAGCAGCAAGAATTTTTTCGTCATAAATAAATCTATTGGTAAAGTCAGGTAAGTTTTCATATTCACCGGCTTCATTTAATTCCTCTACAATATAATTATTGTCAATCTCCCGCTGTTCGTATTTTGCACCAACCTCAAACTTCGACATCTTATTAAAGGGATGAACATAATCTATCTGAGCCTGAAAATTTGCTTCCTGCTCACGATTTTCAATTTTCTGAAACAATTGACTCATTGCCTCTGCAACAGGCATAATCGTCTCCGTAATATCTGACTTTTCAGTTTCAGAATTATCAAAATAACGAATATTAGCAGTCAATGAATGATCTTCCTTACCGAAATCTTTTTTATAGTTCAAGGAATATTCAAGGTTTGGATCAGTCTCAGTTTCGTTATCAACGCGTTCACTTGATCCTTGAAATACATTTCCGGGACCAAAATCATCGTAAGTAATAGTAGAGATATTTTCTTCATCAGAGTAGCGATACATTAAACTAAATGTTAACACATCATTAGGTGTAAAAAAATACTCCGCACCAGTGCGGATCATATTACTCAAACCACTTCTGTTGCGATCAGAATTTTGTAGTGTTGTAAAAGTACCTTCAGGTCTGAAAAAATCACGACGATAGCTTCCTGATCCTATTCTTTCGCGGTAATTTAACGCATAATTCACGAAAAAATTGACTTTATTGAGGCGGTAGTTGGTATTGAGGCCAACACCATATTGCAAAGGGAAACCAGCATTAATATCTACAGAACCATGAAATCCATTCCTTCTGTCTTTCTTAAGTACAATGTTGATAATACCAGCGGTACCTTCTGCATCGTAACGAACAGAAGGATTTGTTACAACCTCAATTCGCTCAATCATATCAGCCTGAAGACTGCGCAAAGCATCTCTGCTATTTATACCGGCCAAACCGGAAACTTTTCCATCAACCAATATTCTTACCCCCTCATCACCTCTCAAACTAACATTTCCTTCAATATCAACTGTTACAGAAGGAATGTTTTCCAATACTTCAATGGCATTTCCAGCTGTAGAACTCAAGTCCTTTCCAATATTAAATACACGTTTATCCAAAGTCATTTCTACTGTACTTTTTTCTGCCACAACCTCAACTTCCTCAAGAAGTGCATTATCCGGAGAAATCATCAATCGACCCAAATCATAAACACTTCTGCTATTCTTTACCTGAAAAGGATCAACCGCTGTGGTATGATAGCCTAAAAACTGAATAGTCAGGTAATAACTATCTGGTTTTAGTTTCAACTGAAAACTTCCGTTTGCATCTGTTATTCCACCTTCGACAAAACTTGAATCAGAAGCACGATAAACCATGATTGTAGCATATTCTACAACCTTATTAGACTGCTGATCAACAACTTTTCCCTTTACACCACCATCTTTTTCGGCTGGAACTTCTGCTTGCATATAAGCAAAAGAAAACAGAATGAATAACAGGAAGAAAAACTTTTTAGATAAACGTATTGGATTGCTTGTATACATAAATATTTATAACATTAAAATAACTGTAAACCATGTCAATAATTAATTGCCGCTTCCAACTCACAAAAGGGAAGGTGATTTTCTCAGAATAAATCAACATGATTTTACTTTCTTCATGGCTTACTACACTAACAAAAAAGAAGCCAAAAGTATTGATATAATGACAAAATAATTTTACAAATCAGTTTTAGGTTATCTGCCTGAACTCCAAAACCAAAACGACAGTTTTGTTTAATCTATTGAGGATCAACATCCAGCTGTACAATCAATGCTTTATGTTCAGGGTTGGCATTAAACGCAGCCAACTTATTAAGCAAAAGTTTTTTTATTTCACCGGAGTGTTTCCTTCTGTCAAACTTAATAAGGATTTGTTTGATATAGAGATTCCTGATTCGCGAAACCATAGGAAATTCCGGGCCAAGCACCTGCTGTCCAAAATCCTGACGCAATGCCGTAGCCAGATCATTGGCAGCCAGATTGAGTCGGTATTGATCGCGATGCTTGAGCCTTATTAAGATTAACCTATAATATGGAGGGTAGTGATACTCCTTTCTGACCATCATAAGACGATCATAAAGTCCCTGATAATCATTTCTGATTACATCCATTAACAATGGATGACCAGGCTGATGAGTTTGTATAAGCACTTTCCCTCTTTTATTTTTTCGGCCTGCACGTCCTGCTACTTGCGCCATCAATTGAAAACTTCTTTCGTGTGCCCTGAAATCAGGGTAGGAAAGCATATTATCAGCGTTGAGAATACCTACAACACGAACACTATCAAAATCCAAACCTTTTGTAACCATTTGTGTTCCAGTCAAAATATCCGTTTCATGCTTTTCGAAAGCTTCTATAATTCGCTGAAAACCAAATTTACTTCTTGTGGTATCAAGGTCAAGCCTTCCTATTCTGGCCTCAGGTAAAAGCAATTGTAACTCCTCCTGAACTTTTTCTGTGCCAAAACCATGCATTTTAAGTGCCGTACTCTGACATTCAGGACATTCTGCCGGAACTTCCATTGCAAATCCACAATAATGACATCGCAAAAGCCTTTGATGCTTATGGTATATCATACTCACATCACAATGTCTGCATTCAGGAACCCAATTACATGCTTCACATTCTAGCCTGAGGGCAAACCCTCTTCTGTTTTGAAACAAAATCACCTGTTCTTTATTTTCAAGGGCAGCTTTCATTTCATCCATGAGAGGCCTTCCAAAATGCGACTGTATGGTTTTACGTTTTTTCTCTTCTTTTAAGTTAATAACTTCTATTTCAGGAAGTTCAATTCCGCTATATCTTTCCTTCAGGTTGACTAGCCCAAACTTACCTTGTTTTGCATTAAAATAAGATTCAAATGAAGGAGTAGCAGAACCCAAAAGCACCACAGCATGATGAATACGCGCCAAAACCAGGGCGGCATCCCTTGCCTGATACCTGGGAGCCGGATCAAACTGCTTATAGGATTGGTCGTGCTCTTCATCAACTATGATCAGCCCGAGATTTTGAAAAGGCAAAAACAAAGCAGACCTGGGACCTACAATTATTTGATGTTGAGCCTTTCCTTGCAATACTTTTTGCCATATTTCTGCACGTTCATGCATATTGTACCGCGAATGATACACTCCCAACTGTTCTCCAAAATAACGCTTCAGCCTATGAATTATCTGCGTGGTCAATGCTATTTCAGGCAATAACAACAAAACTTGTTTACCTTTTAAGAGTTGCTCATTTATCAGCTTAATATAGAGTTCGGTTTTACCGCTGGAGGTGATGCCATGTAATAAAACTACCCCTTTGTCATTTATTTGCTCAATTATTTCAACATAAGCAGCTTGCTGAGCTTCGCTAAGCACAATCGCATCAGGATGTTGATCAGCTTCAAACTGATCCAAACGGCTAACAGATTTCTTTTTACGATAAAACACTCCCTTATCTGCCAAAGCTTTTAGCTGCGCAGGCGATGCATTGGATTTCTTCAACAACTCATTCTCTGACACTTCCTGAATGTTTCCACCCAAAGGAGCTAAACTCAAATAAGAAAGCAGTATCTCCAACTGTTTGTAGGCGCGCTTTTCGAGTTGATTCATAAGTGTTTGAAGTGAATTTTCATCTCTGAAATCATCAGTAATGCCTACAACAGATTCCTTTTTTTGCTGGTATTTTTCTTTTAATTCCTCTTCTGTTGTGACCAAGCCACGATCAATCAGGTTTCTTATTATTGGCATTACTTTTTGAATACCCAATATTTTGGTAACTTCAGAAAGAGTAATTTTCGATTGCAATTCAAGTGCTTCAATTATTAAAAATTCGTTTTCATTGAGCTGGTGTTTGTCAGTTTGGTATTGCTCAGAAAGCTGGATCATGGTCTCACTGCTCAGTTTCAGAGCTGAAGGCATAGCTGCCTGCATCACTTCTCCCAAATTGCACAAGTAATAATCCTTCATCCAATTCCAAAACATCAACTGTTTTTCGACTATCACTGGTGTTTCATCCAGAATTTCCAGTATATATTTAGGAGTAAACCCTTTTGGTACTTCCTCCTGAATCCGTTTTACAACGCCAGCAATTATTTTTTTTCTTCCAAATTGAACAATAACTCTCTTTCCAACAGCTATTTGTTCATTCAGGTCAAAAGGAATGCGATAAGTGAAAGTACCTGGTACTGCCAGTGGTATTATCACTTCAGCAAAAAGTGTTTTTCTGGAATTGTCAAACATGATCACTTTTCAGTATTGCTCGCGAAGATAATTATTCCTGTCCGGTCTATACGAAAAAAGGCCGGAGATTTCCGACCTTCTTAATTTATCAACCAATTCACTATTCCAATTCTTCTTGATAGATAAGTGAGTTTTCCCGATACCCACTTAAATCCTTATACCAATCAGGAAACAACTCTCCATTACTCTCAGCCCAGGCTCCAAATTTCAGATGAGCCTGAATCACTTCAGCTTTCTCAACAGGATAAGCAAACCTTTCAACAATGTTGATTGCCCAGGGTAAGTGTTCAGGAGTTTTATAGTAACGCCCAATTGACGGATCACTGTCATCATGCCCTGTTCCAATTAAACTTAAGTCAGCAAGAGCAGTAGGAGCCTTGTCAGGCAAATGAACCTCAACCTCACGCTGCCCATCTACTATCAGGAATGGGTTATATGGCGGAACCCCAGTCTGATTCAATGGTACCGGATTTGCTATTAACAGGTTAATTGTAATTGTGTCGGGCACAATAAAGGGCACATCAGGGGTAGTATTTGCACCTATTCCCGCATACTGTGGAGGCAATATTTCATAAGAATCGTCCCAAACAATTACTACTGCATTTGAATGACCCGATTCGGTTCCATTAGCATTATTTACTATATAATCTGAGCTCAAAACTGTTCCCGATACTGACTGAACATTAGCTGATGCAAAAGGAAATTCAATACCAAAACCATTGTGATAAAAAGCTCCATGAGCTCTTAAGATGAATGTTGCTGAAAGCTCCACCAGTTCATTATCACCATTCGTGATCTGGTTAAAATTATAATCAATCACAGCATCATTAAAGTCGTAGTCGCCTCTGAAGGGCCATAAATCTTCGAATGCCAAAGTACCAAAATCACCCTCAGTAAAAAAGAAGTTATCAAATGCCCTTTCTGGATCGTTGGGATAATCATCAAAATTATTTGGAATACCATCTGCATCAGCATCTTCACCAGTATAATCCACAATTGGCAAGTCAGTAACATCAATCGCCTGAACCGGATTTGCCGTTACGAAAAATACTGCATCATTAAAGTCATGGTCGCATCCGCTGCTATTTCGCCTGATGTCTTCCACACCCAGAAGCAACCTTTCCCGTCCCGGGTCGAAAAGCAAAACTGTTTGCTGCTTTAATTCCGGATCGGTTGCAGGGTTAAGGTTTTTGTTGGAATAAACTGTCCACTTTCCATCAGTTACCTGGCCGTTTACCCAGCCATCAGCTATCAAAGCCCAACTAATTGTTGTATTAGCATTGAACCGTCCGAGATATACCTTGTTGCCACTTTGCAGTCCACCCCCACTTCCCTGAAGGGAGCCGTTTGGGAAAATGATTGTAATGGAATCAATATCATCAGGAGTTTGTGGTTCATTTCCTGTTTCGTAAGTATAAAATCCTAAAACATTCTTGTATCCAGCACCCTCTGTAATAAATGTAACCCAAACATCACAGGTTTCAACCAATCGCAAATTATGGTCATAGACATCAAAAAAATACTCTGGATGAGAAACATCCAAACGAACCTGTTCCGGAAGCGTATTATTGATGTCATCCAAAAAATCGGCTGTTATAGGATCATTTTCAGGTTCAAGGTAATCTGGCACACCCTGACTGTTGTAACCACCTAGAAATTTATAAATCGCATTTGTAGCTGTTGGAGATTGTGTTGATTTAAAATTTTGAACTGTAGTTTTTCCACCCAGCTTCAAATCAAAACCTCCCTCAGATAATTCTACCTTAGTAAGATTAACAAGCCCAAGATAATCCGTAGCTACATATAAATACGTATAGTAGGATGGAACTTGGTAGTCCAACTCATATACACCATTGCTGTTAGTAGTACCACTAACAATAAGCTTTCCACCAGCCTCAGGATCATCAGATAAGATTTCAATTTTAACTCCGGAAAGCGGATTGTCCTGATTATCAAAAGCTGAAACTTTAAAAGTGGCTAGGCGGGTAGTTGACCAGTTAAATCCGGATTCAACCACTAAATTTTCCATCGTACTGGCTGGCTCAGGATCGGGCTGTTTGGGATCTTTGTTGCATGCAACAAAGATCAACAAAACTAATGCTGTGAATAATGGTAAAAATAGCTTTTTCATAACGTAATGGTTTTAATTGAATACAACAAACACTAAGCCAAAGAAATTATCTAACTGAATATAAACGTTTTACATATAATATCAGAACGCTTTTCTATTCCAATTTCGAGACTTAGGATCGCAAAAAGGGACATCCGCCTAAATTGGTAATCACAAATCTCGAAGGATTATTATCAAAGAGCCCTCTAGTTTATGGATGTGATGGAATAGCAGCAGTACCAATTAGTTGGTCATAGCCAGTGCCTGGCTTAGTGTAATACAAATATAAGGTATAAATATTATTCGTATCCCAATGACTCCCTTCAATTGGTTCAACAAATGCCTTTTTGGAATCTTTCTCTGCCACACCATATAAATAGTTGTAATACCCTTGCTTTAAGAATATTGCAGCCTGATAACCTTTCCGCTTGTAGTTATAGGTCATTTTGTTCAATCTGTTTAGATTCCAATCATTTAATGCACCTATAATATAAACATCTTCGTGAGTAAACGGTGCATCGGCTTCTAAAAAGAACTCCACCCAGGCATAATCACCTTCAATATCTGTGTCCTGATCATCACGAGCCTTGATCAGTTTTCGGCCATTAATATCCTGTTCGCTAAGGTAATCATCAAAAACCCTCCTCGTATCCGGCCATAACCTAACAGTATAGTAGTCAGGCTCTTCAAAAATTCTTTCAATATATTCCGATTGATATCGAAAACTTTTCATGTCAAAATTCCTGAACTGATTTCCTCCTTCAAATAATGTTTGCTCTTCATATTCAAACGTTAAGCCATCCGGATAAATATAGTTGGGTTTCAATTCACAAACAGCATTATCCCATCTAAAATTTTGCTTTATGCAAAGGTTAACGGTGGAAGCCGGTCTATCAAAAAAGAAATTGGGAGCACTTACTGCAACATCTACTTGCTGCATTCTTCCAGACTCTGAAAGCTTTCGGGCATATTGAGGGATTTTAGCTGCAATGCCTATTTGCGGGTCAACAACCATCAATCGACGCGAAAGTATAAGTTGATCTGCCACCATTTCATCCTCATAAACAACCAGCAAATAATTTCCTGATTTAGTCAGCTGCATTTGTGATGAAGGCAACAAAACATCATAATGCACATAAGGAGTTATCGTGTTAAGTGAAAAGCGGTACTGATCAATTCGTTCCTCTTCAAAACCTTGAATATACTCAATCTTCTGAAGCTGAGAAGGCATCCAGTCATGTGTACAATGAATAAGGGTGTATTGATAGGTGTAGGCAAAATCACCCAGCAAATCAAACGATAATTTCAATTTCTCCAGTTGATCATTTAGTAAAACCATTGGTTCTTCAAGTTGATCTCCAGCAGGGTGCAACAATACCGTTTGTATATCATCTCTGTAAACAGCATCTTTAAAAACTAAGTTTTCAGGCAGTTGCGCAATAAGCCCAAAGACCGAACCAAAATATAATGTACAAACGAAAAAGAGTTTAACTATTACGCTCCGTAATTCAGTATGCATGAGATGATGTTTAATTCACTTTTCATTATCAAAACAAATTTAAACGAATCTTCAGATTTTAGCTCAAAAAAGAAGAAATTAATTCGAATTAAACAGCTATTCTGTTCAAATTGTAACACTGAACTGGAATTATTGATACGATTTTAGACAATTATTGATACAAATCAAAAAAAGTATTGATGCATAAGACACTTTCTTGAATAAAAATTCACTAAAAGCGCTTTCACAAAAAAAATTAAAGTCGTTTCTTTGTGAATTATTTAAATATGAATGAAGGTAGATATGTCAACCGTCACAAAAATTAAAAAAGGCCTCGATATCAAACTGATAGGCGAAGCCGAGAAAACAATCAAAGATCTTGTAACGGATCAATTTGCCATCAAGCCCACAGATTTTATCGGTGTATTTCCTAAAATGTTAGTTAAGGAAGGTGATACTGTGAAAGCAGGAACACCAGTTTTTAAAGACAAATACCGCGACAACATTGTGTTTACATCACAGGTAAGCGGCAAAATCAAGGAAATAAAACGAGGAGCCAAAAGGGTATTGTTGGAAATTAAAATCGAAGCCGATGGAAAAAATGAAGCAATCGATTTTAAGGCAGAGGATCCAAATACCCTCAACAGAGAAAAGGTAATACAAAAACTGCTTGACAGTGGTGTATGGCCTTTTATCAGGCAAAGGCCTTACTCTGTTATTGCTAATCCTGCTGATAAGCCCAAAGCTATTTTTATTTCAACTTTTGATACAGCACCACTTGCTCCTGACAATGACTTAATTGTGCATGGTCATGGAGATGAATTCCAAACCGGGCTGGATGCACTTAGCAAGCTAACAGAAGGTAAGATTCACCTTAATATAGATGCCAATGCTACCCATTCAAAAGTTTTTACAAATAGTAAAGGTGTTCAGATCAATCAATTTGCAGGACCCCATCCGGCTGGAAATGTTGGTGTACAGATCAATAAAATTGATCCCATAAACAAGGGTGAGATTGTTTGGTATTTGTATCCACAAGATGTGCTTACTATTGGCAGGCTTTTTTCTTCCGGTAAATATGATGCCACTCGTATTATAGCTCTTACGGGATCTGAAGTTTTGAGGCCAGCCTATTATAAGACGCTAATAGGAGCTGCCATTGAGCCTTTGGTAAAAGGAAACGTAACAGATATTGAAAAACGTTACATCAGTGGAAATGTACTAACAGGCACTCAAATTGACCTGGATAGTTACATGAGTTTTTACCATAGCCAAGCCACAATAATTCCTGAAGGAAATTATTATGAATTATTTGGTTGGGCACTCCCGGGATTCAATAAATTTAGTGTATCTCGGTCTTACCCGTCGTTTTTGTTTAAAAACAAAAAATACCGACTCGACACAAACTATCATGGCGGAGAACGTGCGTTTGTAATGACAGGAGAATTTGAAAAAGTCTTTCCATTTGATATCTATCCATTGCAATTGATAAAAGCTATTATGGTAGAGGATATTGATTTAATGGAAAATTTGGGAATATATGAAGTTGATGAAGAAGACTTCGCACTTTGTGAAGTTATCGACACATCAAAAACAAATATTCAGGAAATTGTTCGCAAGGGTCTCGACCTGATGCGTAAAGAAATGAGTTAAACAAAATCAACAATATAAAAATGAAGGCTTTACGTGAATTTGTTGACAAACAAAAACCACATTTCGAAAAAGGCGGACGTTTTGAAAAGCTGCATTCTACTTTTGATGCTTTCGAAACCTTTTTGTTTGTACCAAACAAAGTAACAACCAGTGGCGCTCATATTCGTGACGCAATTGACATGAAACGTACCATGATTATTGTGGTACTAGCGCTCATTCCCCCCTTGCTATTTGGTATTTGGAATGTAGGATATCAGCACTTTCTGTCAAATGGCATGACTCCCGATTTTTGGCCAATGGTTATTTTCGGGCTCATCAAAGTGTTGCCAATAGTTGTTGTTTCCTATGTAACAGGTCTGGCAATTGAGTTTGCCTTTGCCCAGGCAAGAGGACACGAAGTTAATGAAGGGTTTTTAGTATCAGGAATGCTTATTCCTTTGGTAATGCCTCCTGATGTTCCATTATGGATGGTTGCTATTGCCACAGCTTTTGCAGTTATTATTGGTAAGGAGGTTTTTGGTGGAACAGGAATGAACATTCTGAATCCCGCACTGACTGCACGTGCCTTTCTGTTTTTTGCTTATCCTTCAGAAATGTCTGGTGATAAAGTATGGATTGCAGAAAAAGCAGATGCGTTCTCCGGAGCTACACCATTAGGACACTTACTCGTATTGGATGCTGATAAGTTACCCTCTGATTGGTCGATGTTTTTGGGAACAATCCCCGGAAGTATTGGTGAAACTTCAACATTAGCAATACTTTTAGGTGCCATAATTTTAATTGCGACCGGAGTAGGTAGTTTCAGAATAATGGCTTCAGTAGTTGCGGGTGGTCTTGTAATGGGATTACTTTTCAATCTCTGGGGTGCCAATGATTATATGAATATTCCGGCTTATCAACACCTTATTATGGGTGGATTTGCTTTTGGAACAGTTTATATGGCTACTGATCCTGTTTCGGCATCTCAAACAAATCGTGGAAAAATTTATTACGGATTTTTAATTGGATTCATCGCAGTTCTGATAAGGGTATTTAATCCTGCATATCCGGAAGGTATGATGCTTGCCATTTTATTAATGAATGTATTTGCTCCATTGATTGATCATTATGTTATTCAAGCAAATGTTAAGAAACGTTTAAAACGCGCAAAAGCTGTTGCAGCTTAAGTTTAACCTACTGAAAAAATTGAGTTATGTATAGTAATGCTTATATCTTTCGTTATGCCGGATTGATGGTGATACTGGTTGCTGCTATCTTATCATCAGCAGCCATGCTCCTCAAACCAATGCAGGAACGCAATGAAGCTGTAGATAAAATGCAAAGTATTTTAACTTCAGCAGGCATCGAAAATGTGAACAGCGAAAATGCCATCGAGCTATTCAACCAATATGTAACAAATATGGTTGTAATTGATGAAAATGGTAATGTGATTGACGAATACAAAGATGCCGGAAAAGAAAACAGTGAAGCATTTAAGTTAAACCTTAAAGAACAGCTTTACAACAAATCTGTCAACCGAGGCTTTAAGCTTCCGCTTTACATCCTGAACAAAAATGGTGAAACGATAAACATCGTACCTCTCAGAGGAGTTGGTTTGTGGGGGCCTGTTTGGGGAAATATTGCACTAAAATCTGATTTTAATACCGTAGTGGGTGTTACTTTCGGACATAAAGCTGAAACACCCGGTTTAGGTGCCGAAATTGAAACTCCTGTTTTTGAGGACCAGTTCCCTGGGAAAAAACTGTTTAACGAAAATGGCGAATTCGTATCTATTGGCGTAATCAAAGGAGGTGTAGAGAATTTTCCAGCCGATGTACAACTTCACAATGTTGATGCAGTTTCAGGTGGTACAATCACCAGTAATGGCGTTAATGATATGATAAAAAATGTGTTAGAGAGCTACGTTCCATATATTCAAAAAAGAGGATAACTATGAGTACTGATAAAAAAGAAAGAGAGCCACTATTTTCGGCCAAAAACCGAAAACTGCTCACCAATCCTTTAAATATTGATAACCCTATTACAGTGCAGGTGTTGGGAATCTGCTCAGCCCTTGCTGTAACAGCAAAACTTAAACCTGCTTTTGTAATGTCACTATCTGTTATAGTGGTAATTACACTGGCAAACCTTATTATCTCAGTAATGAGAAATGGGATTCCTCCTCGTATTCGTATTATCGTTCAGTTAGTAGTCATCGCATCATTGGTTATTTTAGTTGACCAGGTACTCAAAGCTTTTGTTTATGATGTCAGCAAACAGCTTTCGGTTTTTGTTGGTCTGATTATTACTAACTGTATCATCATGGGCCGACTGGAAGCCTTTGCTATGGGTAATAAACCATGGCCATCTATTTTAGATGGTTTTGGAAATGGAATAGGTTACGCATGGGTACTTGTAGCTGTTGGTTTTATCAGAGAGCTTTTCGGCTCAGGAACAATTTGGGGATACCATGTAATTCCTGAAGCTTTTTATGATTTTGGATATAAGAATAACGGATTCATGATCCTTCCTCCAATGGCATTGATCATTGTAGGTGTGATCATTTGGATTCAACGTTCACGTAATCCTGAACTAATTGAAGAGAACTAACCAAACCAAAAAATAATCTGTTATGCAAGAACTATTTAACATATTCGTCAAGTCCATCTTTGTGGACAATATGGTGTTTGCCTATTTTTTGGGAATGTGCTCTTATCTGGCCGTTTCCAAAACTGTAAACACTTCTGTAGGCTTAGGTCTGGCCGTAATTTTTGTGCTGGGCATCACCGTTCCCGTAGATTATTTGCTAAATGATTACATTTTAAAACCAGGAGCTTTGGTTTGGCTTGATCCAGGTTTTGCTGATGTTGATTTAAGCTTTTTAAGCTTTATCCTTTTCATTGCTATTATTGCATCTATGGTACAATTGGTTGAAATGGTAGTTGAAAAATTCAGCCCGGCTTTGTATTCTTCACTTGGAATTTTTCTCCCATTGATTGCCGTTAACTGTGCCATCCTTGGTGGATCACTTTTTATGCAGGAGCGCGAGTATCAATCGTTGGCACAAGCTACTTCATTTGGCCTTGGGTCAGGTGTAGGCTGGTTTTTGGCCATCGTAGGAATTGCTGCTATCCGCGAAAAAATACGTTATTCCAATATTCCCGGACCGCTCCGTGGATTAGGGATTACTTTTATCATTACCGGATTAATGGGAATCGCCTTTATGAGCTTCCTTGGAATAAAATTGTAACAGAAATTAACAGAAATAATTAGTAACCATGACATTACTTGCAACCGGAACGGGAACTGTAATTCTCATCAGTGTGATATTCTTCCTTGTAGTTATCATACTTTTGGTTGGACTGCTGCTTTTTGCCCGTAAAAAACTTACTCCGCAAGGAAAGGTAAAAATTACTATCAATGATGAGAAGGAGCTGGAAGTTGATCCTGGCACAACCCTTTTGTCAACACTTTCAACTAATCAGATTTTTCTGCCTTCTGCCTGTGGTGGTGGCGGTACATGCGCCATGTGTAAATGCCAGGTTTTTGAAGGAGGTGGTTCCATTCTGCCTACTGAAAAAGGATATTTTTCAAGAAAGGAACAACAAAACAATTGGCGTCTTGGCTGTCAGGTGAAGGTGCGTGAAGACATGAAAATTGGTGTGCCTGCAGAAGTCTTCGGGATTAAAAAATGGGAATGTGAGGTGGTATCCAATAAAAATGTGGCAACCTTTATCAAAGAATTTGTTGTAAAACTCCCCGAAGGCGAAACCCTGGATTTCCAATCAGGTGGATATATACAAATTGATGTGCCAAAAGTTGAAGTCGATTTCAGTAAAGATATTGAAGTTGAAGAAGAATATCGCGACGAATGGGATAAGTTTAATATGTGGGATTTAAAAATGAAAAATCCTGAAGAACAGTTCCGTGCCTATTCAATGGCCAATCACCCTGCCGAAGGCAATATCGTGATGCTTAATATTCGTATAGCAACACCGCCATGGGATCGTAAAAACAATGCCTTTATGAAGGTAAATCCAGGTGTATGTTCTTCTTATATTTTCTCTCGCAAACCTGGTGATAAAGTAATGGTGAGTGGGCCTTATGGTGAATTCCATATTAAACCAACCAAGCGCGAAATGATGTTTATTGGTGGTGGTGCAGGCATGGCGCCCATGCGTTCGCATCTTTTTCACCTCTTTCATACCGAAAAAACAGACCGCAAAACTACGTTCTGGTATGGCGGACGTTCTTTAAGAGAGCTTTTCTATATGGAAGATTTTGAGGATATTGAAAAGAACTTCGATAATTTCAAATTCAATGTGGCACTCTCCGAACCTAAGCCGGAAGACAACTGGAAAGGATATACAGGTTTTATCCATCAGGTGATAATGGATAATTATCTGAAGCAACATCCCGAACCGGAAGAAATAGAATACTACCTGTGTGGCCCTCCTATGATGAATGATGCTGTGTTTAAAATGCTGGACGACCTTGGCGTACCACAGGAAATGATTGCATTTGACGACTTTGGTGGATAGTATACCTAATGATAAAAGCTCCGTTTTTCGGAGCTTTTTTTTATCACATTGGGATTGTGTAATTTTGAGCGTTTTTATCTCCAAAGCATGAAAAAAATCAGCTTATTATCATTTATTCTTTTGATTATTGTTAGTTGTAGTAATCATACAAAATCATACAAAATCAATCTTGCCGGCGAGGCGCAGGGAACCTATTACGCCATAACCTATTTTGATGCGCAAAACAGGAATTTTCAAGCTGAAATAGACAGTCTGCTGAAAGCCTTTGATCAGTCCGTTTCACTGTGGGTGGCAGAATCTATCATCAGCCGTGTTAATAATGGTGACACTACTGTAGTTTTAGATGATGCCTTTAGGTATAACTTTGAACTGAGCAAAAAAATGGCTTCATTAACAGATGGCTATTTTGATTTTACGGTTTCACCACTTGTTGAAGCATGGGGCTTTAGTTTTAAAGGAAAAATTTCGATGACAGAAAAACGTGTCGATAGCATCAAAACCCTTGTAAACTGGAAAAATGTTGCCCTTAAAGATGGTAAAGTAATCAAATCTGATCCCGGAATAAGATTTGATTTTAATGCCATTGCTCAAGGACATAGTGTTGACCTTGTTAGTGAATTCCTTGAATCCAAAAACATTGATAGCTATTTAGTTGATATTGGAGGCGAGATTTATGCGAAAGGAAGCAAACCTGATGGAGTAAAATGGAGGGTTGGAATTGAGAAGCCGGCATTAAATTCAAATGATGCCAGAAGTATTCAACAAGTAATTGAGATCAAAGATAAAGGCCTTGCCACATCTGGAAGTTATAGAAAATACTACGAAGAAAACGGCAAGAGATATTCGCACGCCATCGATCCTAAAACAGGGTATCCTGTGACGCACAATTTGCTTAGTGTAACTGTTATTGCACCTTCTACTGCTGAAGCAGATGCATTGGCTACAGCCTTTTTAGTAATGGGGCTCGAAAAAAGCAAAAAGCTATTGGAAACACTCCCTGAAATAGAGGCCTATTTTATCAGTTGGGGAGAAAAAGATGAATTTGTTATGGACTGGACCAAAGGATTTAATTCTTATATGTCCGAATAAAGGAATTCAGGCATGATGGTGATGAGGCTCCAGCGACTTATTTTCACACGACCCTTCGCCTCCCCCACAAGCACAACCCACACGATTGCCATGAGCATCCATGCTGCTGCATTGCTTCTTAAACTCTCCGTTTTTCTTTACAAACATTTTAATAGCAAAACCAGCAAAGGCAATGCCTACAATAACAATGGTGAGTAAGATGAGTTTTATATACATAGCTGTAAAATTTTACTTTGCAAAATTACAATTATTAACGGTAGCGCCTTACAAAAGGTTCACTTTTAAGCAAATTTTGTTATTAAAATTATTTGGCTTATTGCCCACTTCTTCTGAATTCAGCTAGTAGAATTGCCGTAGCTACAGAAGCATTTAGTGATTCTGCTTTTTGATTTCCCTTGGCATAAGAAGGAATGGAAATGGACCTTCTGATCACAGTCCTCAATGCAGGACTAATTCCGTGAGATTCGCTGCCTATAATAAGTAATGCAGTTTTATTTGTCAAAGTTGTTTTATAAATACTCTCACCATCCATAACAGCACCATATACAGTAATACCATTTTTTTGAGCAGTATCAACAAGTGACAATAAATCCGTCTCCTGAATGCTTACCCTAAACAGTGAACCCATTGTTGCCTGAACAACTTTTGGATGGTAAGGATCGACAGTGTCAGGGCTAATAAAAATTTTATTTACACCAAACCATTCAGCGGAACGAATAATAGTGCCAAGATTACCCGGATCGCGGATACCATCAATCACAAGGCTTAGCTCAGCATTTAAGTCTTCTGTTACAAAATCTTTGGGATTAAGGTCAACTACTGCCAAAACACCAGGGGGTGTGGATAATTGACTGATCTGCTTCATTTCTCTCTCCGAAATCACCTGAAATGAGGCATTCCTGATAACTGAAGATATTTTTTCAAGTTGATCTTCAGAAACATAAATCTTATATTGAAAACCACCTGAAAGCAACATTTCTTCTACTACTTTGTGGCCTTCTGCCACAAATTGCTGGTTTTGCCTTCGAAACTTTCCTAATGCAAGGCTGCGAATATGTTTAATCTGTGCTTTGGAAATCATAAAAAAACCCGATGTTGATAAAACATCGGGTGGTAAAGTTAAGGTTTTTCAGCAGAATGCTAAATTACTCTGCATAAACTTCAAAGTCAACATCAATCTGCACCTCTTTGTGCAGCTTAACTTTTGCTTTGTAATTGCCTAATTCTTTGATTGCATCTTCGTTGAGATGAATACGTTTACGATCTATCTCAATATTTTTAGCCTCTTTGATAGCATTAGCAATCATCACACTGTTAACAGAGCCAAAAATCTTACCTGAAGTTCCGGCTTTAACGGCAATGCGTAATGCCAATCCTTCGATAACTTTAGCAATATCAAGCGCTTCGTTTTTAATCTTTTCTTCCTTAAAGGCTTGTTGACGTTTCATCTCTTCAAGCACTTTGCGGTTAGTGTCGTTGGCTATAATTGCCATCTTATTCGGGATAAGATAGTTACGTGCATAACCATCTTTTACATTTACGATGTCGTTGGTGTATCCCAAGTTTGCGATATCTTGTTTAAGAATTACTTCCATCTTTTTGTCCTCCTAATTATTTCAATAAATCAGCAACATAAGGCATTAACGAAAGATGACGGGCTCTTTTGATAGCCTGTGCAACTTTGCGCTGGTATTTTGTTGAAGTACCAGTAATGCGACGAGGTAAAATTTTACCTTGTTCATTAACAAAACGCAACAAGAAATCAGCATCCTTATAGTCGATATATTTAATGCGATTTTTCTTGAAACGGCAGTATTTTTTCTTTTTGGTATCTACTGCAATAGGGGTCAAATATTTAATTTCTGAGCTTCCTTGTGCCATTTTTCTAAGTTTTAAAGTTTAACAATTAAGCCTGAGCGGTTTCGCCTTTTGCTTCTTTGGCTTTCTTACGCTTTTTCTCGTTGTAAGTAACCGCATGTTTATCGAGCTTAACAGTAAGGAAACGTATGATACGCTCATCACGTTTGAGTGCCAGCTCCAAGTCAGCAATCAATTGTCCATCAGCTTTGTATTCCATCAGGTGATAAAAACCGGTGGATTTCTTTTGGATTGGGTAAGCCAATTTGCGCATACCCCAGTGTTCTTCGTGCACAATGTCGGCACCATTCGATTTCAGGTAATCCTGAAACTTTTTTACCGCTTCCTTCATCTGTTCTTCAGACAAAACGGGAGTTACAATGAAAACGGTTTCGTACTGGTTCATAATAAATTAATTAAAGTGAATAATTTTTAAAAATCGGAGTGCAAAAGTAAAGTTTATTTTGATAACCTCCAAACACTAATCCCCCTCATTTTGAAAAACATGGAATAAATTGCAGCGCCAATTATACTTTTACGTTTTTTAACAGCTCGCCGGCAATAAAACGAGCTGCTTCCCCATTACCAAAGATGTCAGGGAAATGAGTCGGAGGATTTTGTGCAAAATGATTCCAGGCTTCCAGAATTCTTGATTTTGAAGCATCAGCAATCTGAGCAGCTCCAACCGAAACAATCTCTTTCCATTCAGTTTCAGGTCTTAGAATGATGCAGGGCTTTTTAAAGAAATAGGCCTCTTTTTGTACCCCTCCCGAATCTGTAATTACATGACTGGCATTTTGTTCCAAGGCTATCATGTCCAAAAACGAAACAGGCTCCGTCAGCTTGATCAAGCGCTGTGCTACTATATCATTATATAATTTCTCAGTCAGATTTACTTTCAATAGTTTTGAGGTTCGGGGGTGCAGCGGTAAAACAATTTGCTTGCCCGAAACTTTCACTATTTCAAGCAAGGCTTCAAAAATACTCTGCAAACGCTTTGGCTCATCTGTATTATTATTGCGATGAATAGTGCACAAAACAAAGTTTTCTTTCTGCAATCCATGTTTTTGTAAAATATCAGATTTTTTGGAAGCAAGACTTGAAAAATACAGGCTGTTGTCGTACATCACGTCTCCACAATGGTAAATTCCGGGATTATCTGCCGAAAAAGGAGTCTGATTATTGGGGTTGAATCCTTCGCGAATCAAATTTTGATATCCCGTTTCGGTGGGCGAGAAAAGCAATGTTGAACAGTGATCGCATAAAATACGGTTGATCTCTTCGGGCATTGACTTGTTAAACGAACGCAAGCCTGCTTCGATGTGCGCAACCGGAACATGTATCTTGGAAGCGGCCACAGCACCAGCAAGGGTTGAATTGGTGTCGCCATACAATACCAGATAATCCGGCTTTTCATCCAAAAGTATTTTTTCTATTCCTTCTGTCATTCTGGCTGTTTGAGTGCCATGAGAAGCCGAACCAACATTCAGGTTGTAGTGGGGGCGCGGAATATCCAGCTCACCGAAAAACACTTCCGACATGTTTTGGTCGTAATGCTGACCTGTATGCACAATAATTTCCTTGATCTGATCGCTGAAAAACTGCTTAATAGCCCTGCTCAGTGCTGCCGCTTTAATGATCTGTGGTCGTGCCCCGATGATTGTAACTATTTTCAACATATACCTGCTTCTCTTTAAAATTTACATTAAACCTTCTTCTGCCAGACTGATATACTGGTCATGGCCGATAATCAAGTGATCTACCACCCTTAAATCCAAAAGTATTCCGGCCTCCACCAAACGCTTTGTCAATTTTAGATCGGCATCGCTGGCTTTAAGCTGTCCCGAAGGGTGATTATGACATAGTATCATGGCAGCAGCATTGCTTTCGATGGCCGTTTTAAATATTCGTTTTGGGTCGGCAACAGTGCCAGCGAGGCCACCATCACTCACCTGCACAGCACGAATAACTTTGTTCGACTGATCAAGCAATAAAACCCAAAACTGCTCATAGTTCAGATCCGACATGCTTTGGTATAAGTATTCGAAAGCATCCCTGCTTCGTATAATCCGCTTTCGGTCTTTCACTTCTGCCGACCTTCGTCTTCGTCCAAGTTCCAATGCAGCAATAATACTCACGGCTTTTGCTTCTCCAATGCCTTTAAACTTCATCAGATCGCTAACGCTTAGGCGGGATAACTCAATCAGATTGTCAGACACAGTATGCAGAATCCGTCGCGACAATTCAACAGCCGATTCAGCTGTATTTCCCGATCCAATCAATATGGCGATCAGTTCGGCATCACTGAGTGCTGATTTTCCTTTGATTAAAAGCTTTTCGCGCGGACGGTCGTCCTCTGCCCACTGCCTTATCGATTTTCGTGAACCTTCCGGATATGTTGTCATTGAGGGTTGTTTGGCGGCGAATTTACGGCATTTCCGGAAACTAAAAAAGCCCCTTCATAAAAGAAGAGGCCAATATTTTTGCAATAAACTTTAACCTACGAAAGTTTTGCGCTGTATTTAGTAATTTTTGATTTCAAATTTCCAGCCTTATTCTTGTGGATAATGCCACGTTTAGCCAATTTGTCGATCATGGCATACACTGCAGGAAGCTTAGCTTCAGCTTCTGCTTTGTCAGTCAGACTTCTGAATTTTCTAACTGCTGTACGCATGGTTTTTGCATAATAACGGTTGTGCAAACGTTTTGCATTTGTTTGACGGATTCTCTTGATCGACGATTTGTGATTTGCCATATCGGTATTCGCTTAAAAGTTTCTTTTGATTTCGGGCTGCAAAATTAAAAATATTTTTTGAACTAAAAACTTTTTCTTAAAACTTTTCTAATCAAACGCTCACAATAGCTTTGCCCAAAGCTCCATTTCTTTGCCCTGATAAATGCTTTCTGGTTTTACATCAATGAAAGTGTTGCGCACCAAGGCCTTTGATTTTACTCTCAAGGGAATATAGTTTTCGCCATAACCTCTGGCAATACCATCTGCCGATATCCTTTCGATCAGCATGCGTTGTGGTTTACCCATCATTTGATTAAAATACAACTGCTTATTTTCTTCCGAAATTTTTCTGATTACTGCACTGCGCTGGTTTTTAATCTTTTCGGTAAGATGGCCATCCATTCTTTCGGCGCGTGTTCCGCTGCGCACCGAATATTTAAAGGTATGTATATGACTAAATCGTAGATCTTTAGCCATTTGAACGGTATCCTGAAAGTCTTTCTCTGTTTCGCCGGGGAAACCAACAATGATATCTGTAGTGAGGTTAAAATCGGGATAGCGATCCCATAATTGTTCTGCCAGTTGACGAAACTCACGTGCAGTGTACATTCTGCGCATCTTTAGTAGAATTGCCTCTGATCCGCTTTGCAGGCATAAATGAAGGTGCGGCGCAAGCCTCTTATGCTGAAACAATTCAAAAAAATGAGGTGTAAAACCATCCGGCTCTATGGAGGAAATTCTTAGTCTGAAATCGCCGGGCAACTCAAGGATTTTCGCCACCAATTGCTCAAAATTCACACCATCAAAGTCGTATCGGCCAATGTTAACACCAGTGAGCACAACCTCTTTGAAGCCATGATCAACAACCTCCCGGATATTGTCAAGTATCGCATTTACCGGGCGGCTAACAGCTCTGCCACGAACGGATGGGATGATGCAGAAAGTGCAGAAATTATCACAACCATCCTGAATCTTGATCAGGCTGCGTGTATGGAAGGTCTTGAATGCCGGATCGTAGCTAAATAAATCTTCATCAAAACCTTCGGGATCAGGATGTTCTCCCCTGAAGTGGGATTCGATCAAACTAAAAATTGACGTTTTGTGATCGTTATCCACCACATAGTCAATTCCGGGTGTTTCGAGCAGAGATTGCTTGTGGTTTGTTGCCATACAACCTGTGACCAGCATCAAACCATCAGGATTTGCTTTGATAGCCTGATGAATGGTTTGTCTTGATTTTTGATCGCTTTGATTGGTGACTGTGCAAGTATTTACAATGTAGATGTCAGCCGGTTCATTATAGTTTACTATCTGATAACTTCCCTTGTGAAATCGCGAAGCCAGCGCGTCTGTTTCGTATTGATTGAGCCTGCAACCCAATGTTTTAAATGCAATTTTCTTCATCCTTAGCTTCTTATCCTGCCATTTGGTTAACCATCACCAGACTTCCTTCAAGCGATAGCGGACTGGCACTTTCAACCTTGACCTCAACTATTTGTCCGATCAAATTTTCATCATTACTACTAAAGCGTATTACAAGTTTTCCTTCGGTATAACCTGTTAAAAAATCCGCTTTTCTATCATTTCCTCTTACCAGTACTTCAAGTGTTTTTCCAACGAGCTGCTTATTATAAACAAGGCTGTGCTTTGTAAGTTCTTCTGTGAGGATATGATAACGCTGCTTTTTAACTTCCTTGGGTACATCATCATCCCAGCGGGAGCTAGCAGCTCCGGGCCTTACACTGTATTGCGCGATATAGGCCATATTGTATTTGAATTCCTCCATGACTTTGCGGGTATTTTCAAACTGTTCATCCGTTTCGCCAGTGAAGCCAACAATAATATCCGTGAATAGCGTGGCCTGTGGAATTAAAGTTCTGATTGTATGTACAATATGCCTGTATTTGTCCATGGCATGCTTGCGATTCATCCGCATCAGTACTTTATCATCACCACTTTGAACAGGTAAATGGATTTGTTTGGCCAAACAGTCGTATTGCGCAATCACCTCGATCACTTCATCCGTCATGTCGCGCGGATGGGGTGAAGTAAAATACACCCAAAACTTCTTTCCGGATTTTTGACCAAACTCCCCTACCCTGCGCAATAATTCAGCAAAACTTATTTCATCACCTTTTTTATCCAGTCCGTAGGAATTTACATTTTGCCCCAGCAAAGTGATTGACTTGTATCCTTTGTTTACAAGCATTTCCAGTTCATCCAATATTTCCTGTGATGGCCTCGAAACTTCACGACCCCGGGTGTAAGGCACCGCACAAAACGTACAAAACTTATCACAGCCATTTTGAATAGGAATGAATGCCTCAAAATCAGAAGTATAAGTTGGTTCTACATGCCAAAATTCATCAATATCTTTTCCGGGATTGAGTTTGGGAGCAGCAGGCTTTTGCACTGTTTTAACAGGTTCAAGAAGAAAACCAACCCCATCACGCGGTTTAATCTGCTGTGATGAAGTTGCTGCCTTCAAACCATCATTTTGCTGTTGCAGCGAAGCAGGAGTTACCACGCCGTATTGCCTGATCATATCAGGAAGCTGAGGCAACTCACTCATGGGAAAAACCAAATCAAAAAGCTTCAAAAAACGCTCATTATCAGCGGGAAGTATGCATCCCGAAACAAAAGTCAAAAGGTTTTTTCTGTTCTTTAGTTTATTCCATTTGGCAATCCGCGTATATACTTTATCAATTGCTTTTTGCCTTACAGAGCATGCGATAATACCCAATACACTGGCTTCCATTTCATTTTCAGTAGGCTGAAATCCAAGTTCATGCAACACGGTTTTGACACGTTCGGTATCCGAAAGATTCATTTGACAGCCTAATGATATGAGGTGGTATTTCTGCATAATGCTTATAAAATTCTTAAATTAAAAATATACTTCGGCATGCACCTGTTGTGGTGGCACACCTTGCTGTTCGAGAATTTCAAAAACCTCATGGATCATTTGAAAGTTTCCACAAAGATAACAATGCGTGGTTGGATCAACCGGATGAGTTCTCAAATAGTCAGTTACACGACCTGAATAGTCGCCCTTATTGTCCTGAGAAGTGCATAAAACGAAGCGATCCGGGGCATAAGTATCCTTATCGTAAGCTTCTGCAGCAGTTCGAACGCCATGCAAAATTTTGTAATCAAGCGTTGGATACGACCGCACAAAGCTGTGAAATGGTGCGATGCCGCTTCCGGTAGCGACAAAGAGAAAATTAGCTTCTCCAATCAAGTCCGGTTCAATAGTAAAAAAGCCTAAAGGCCCTTCGAGCTGAAGTTGCTTGCCAGGCTTGAGTTTTTTGAGTTGTTTACTCACTAAGCCCTCATCCACTTCTTTTATCAAAACTTCAAAAAATTCATCCTGCTCGGCAGAGTAGACAGAATATTCGCGATTGTGAATACTTCCGGCTTCGCCGAGCAGAATGTGTTGTCCGCTTCTGAACCTGAGCCCCCGCCTGCTTAACCTCAGCACATAGGCAGAAGGTGTTAAGTGACGTGTGCTAATCAATTCATGAAGGTTATCCTGTGATGCACGCAGATTCATCTGGAAATTTTAAATTCATACCCATGAGAAACAAGGCGGCAAAATTACATAAAATTTGAGCAACGGATTACCGGAATTTGACACAGCGCAATTTATCAAAGCCTGCGAGTCAGTATCCGGAAAAAGTTGAATCCGGCCTTAAGCTTCCTATCTGTTATCCAGATCAATAAATGAAATGATCAAATCGCTTTCAACTCTTGCTGCCTTGGCACGCAATGAAGCCTGGCCAAACAGATCGACAAGATCAGATTGCAAATGCTCCAATTCATTTATTCTCTTTTCAGAATGCTCTTTATCAAATCCGAATCGCTCTTGATTGCTAAGCATTTGTTTCTTATGATAACGAATTTTACTTTCCACTAATTCAAGCAGCAGATTTTTTGCGTGTTCATTGTCAAAAAGCCCTTGAATCAGTTTAAATTTTTTCGTTGTCATTTCAGGTATTATTTATAGTAATTCCAGCATTTATGTTGAATCGCCCTGCTTTTTGATTTAAAAGTTGACGAGCTTCGTACAAGTCCTGCTGCAGTTGCTTGATTCTTTTTTCACGCATTTTGATATCCTCTTCCAGATCGCTGTGTTCAATTTTTTGTTCATGAAATCTTATCTTCACATGAACCAATTGCGTTAAAAGTTCCAAAGCTTCCTGCTGAGAAAAACTTCCTTCTATTAATTGAATTTTCATCATTTTAGGTATTAACAGTTAATACTATTGACCTTGACCCAATGAAAAACCCTGACGTCCATTGAAATAATAAAGGTTCTCCGTTTTAATTACTTCAATGTTTTGCGTAAGCGCATTGCTTAAAAGTGCTACAATGTTTTCAGCATCCATGGTTCCATTTTCGGGTGCTTTAAATCTGCAACGCCAATGATCAGTGCAAAATGTTTCCTTGAAACCTTCGGGCCACACTTTTACTCCCCTGTTGGTGATCATACTCAATTTGATCTGCCCAAACTCAATGTTTTTCAATTCCTGAGCCAGCAGTTCAGGGTCTGTACCATCCCAATGCACAAACAAGTCAACCCCAACGAGTTTCTTTTCTTGTCGTGGCGCACGCTTATATGGTTTTATCTCAATTGCTTTGGCTTCTTTGTAGGTGACCGGACTCAATTTTGACGGACTAGCTCCCAGTCTTGCAATGATTGCTTCAGCAAACTCGCGGGTTCCAACTTTTTCAACACTAACGCCTTCTTTGTAAATATCATAAGTATGTATTCCGTCTTCAATTGTTTTCAGCCAGGCATTATGAACACGTTCAGCTACTTCGCTTTGGCCAATGTGATTCAGCATTTGTATTGCTCCCTGAAGCAAACCAGAAGGATTGGCCAGGTTTTGTCCGGCTCTTCTGGGTGCCGAGCCGTGAATGGCCTCAAACATGGCACATTCTTCACCAATATTTGCCGAACCTGCTAAACCAACCGAACCAGTAATTTGAGCTGCAACATCTGATAACACATCTCCGTAAAGATTCGGTAACACTATCACATCAAAGTTTTCGGGAGTATCGGCCAGTTTTGCTGCACCAATGTCAATGATCCAGTGTTCATTCTCAATATCCGGATATTCTTTGGCAACTTCATCAAAAACAGCATGAAATAACCCATCTGTTTGTTTCATGATATTGTCTTTTGTGAAGCAACTGACTTTTTTACGCCCATATTGTCTGGCATATTCAAAAGCATAGCGAATAATTTTCTCCGAACCGGGCCTGCTGATTAGTTTCAGACACTGTACTACTTCGTCGGTTTGCTGATGCTCAATACCAGCATACAAATCCTCTTCATTTTCACGTATGATTACCACATCCATTTGAGGGTGCTTGGTATGCACATAGGGATGCAAGCTGGCACATGGCCTTACGTTGGCAAAAAGCCCAAGAGCTTTTCTTGTTGTCACATTCAGGCTTTTGTAGCCTCCTCCCTGAGGAGTGGTGATGGGCGCCTTCAAAAAAACTTTATTACGGCGGATTGTTTCCCATGATTCCGGAGCAATACCTGAACTGTTTCCTGATAAATAAACCTGCTCGCCTACTGCAATTTCATCAATAATCAATTTTGCTCCAGCAGCATTTAAAATCTGTAAGGTAGCATCCATAATTTCAGGGCCAATGCCATCACCCTTAGCAACTGTTATTCTTGTCATAATATTTTGATATTTAAATTCAGGGCAAAAATCTAAATCATTTTTCATATATTTTTATTTATATTTGCTATATTATATATAATTTATATTTATGAACTATTCATTAAATCAACTTCGGATTTTTTTAAAGGTTGTTGAAACGAGGAGTATCACAAAAGCAGCAGAATCGCTGCATCTAACGCAACCTGCAGTTTCAATACAGCTAAAAAAATTTCAGGATCAATTTGATATCGCTTTGACTGAAGTGGTAAATAAAAAGCTTTATGTGACAGATTTTGGCAATGAAATAGCTTTATTGGCTGAGAAAATTCTAGATCAGGTTTATGCAATAAACTACAAAACATTAGCATATAAAGGAATGCTAACCGGTCGTTTAATTTTTTCAACTGTATCAACAGGAAAGTATATTGCCCCCTACCTGATTGCAAATTTTCTGAAACAACACGAAGGGGTTGAATTAAAGCTGGATGTGACTAATAAAGCAGAGGTAATTCATGATTTGGAAAACAATAAAGTAGATTTTTCATTGGTAAGTGTTGTACCAGAGCATCTAAAACTCAACAAAATTCCACTTTTTGAAAACAAACTGGTTTTAGTAGCCAATAAAGAACTGGCGATAGCAAGCCCAAAAGCTGAAACAATTGATTTTTCCAACTTACCCCTTATTTTCAGAGAGCCAGGTTCGGGTACCCGTCAGATAATGGAAAAATATCTTCATGTACAAAATATCCGACTAAGCCCAAAAATGGAACTTACATCCAATGAGGCTGTTAAACAGGCAGTGCTGGCAGGACTTGGATATGCAGTTATGCCACTCATTGGCATCAAAAAAGAAGTCAAACAGGATGAGCTAAGGATTATCCCAATCAAGGGTTTTCCGCTAAAATCGACCTGGCATATCGTTTGGCAGAAGAACAAAAATCTAAATCCTGTAGCCCAGGCATTTATGGATTACTTAAATAGCAAAAAAAATGAGATTGTCCGGAATCATTTTCAGGAATTACCTGTTAATAATTAACATTAAAACTGTTTTGTCATTTGATTGGCCTGTCGCAAGAATGCTTGATATTTTACAAAAATTTTTCTATTTCTATAAAACGGTCTTATATTTACACAATTAAACCAGCATATTCTTCAAACGCACCTTTAATATGTCAGAAGCAAACAAAAATATTTCGAGAATCCGGGAACTTGTTCTTGGAAATAATATTGCTGAAATAGAAAACCGTTTTCTAAAGCTCGATCAGCAATTTACATTTCTTTTGGAGGAAGCAGAAACAAAGTGGAATAATAAGTTGAGCGAAGCAGATCAGAAAAAAGCCAGCATGCTTCAAAAGGCAATGTCAGAAATCTCCAAAGAGCAAAAGCAATCTGTTAACCTCTTAAAAGATGAGCTGGAAGAAACGAAAAATATTGTTCTTTCCCTAAAAGAACAGCTTGATACGGTTAAAGCTGAGCTGGCGATCCTCAGTGAGAAGCAGGAAACAATGCAGCAGGAGTTTACTACGCGTTTGGATAGCGAAATGACTTCAATAAAGAAATACTGGAACGAAAAGCTGGCAGATTTGCAGCTAAACAAGATTGATCGCTCTGCAATGGCGGTACTTTTATCTGAACTTGCATTAAATCTATCGGATCAAAACAAAGAGGAGAACAACGAAAACAACAACAGGGATTTGAACAGTCAATAAAGAGGCTATCATGAATGATAATCAACATAAAAAAGAAACCAACAAACTTGATGCTGCTCAGCTTCATGAGCTACGGACACTGATTACCGGATTAGATCAGCCTTCGCTGGAGCGTTTGCAAAAGCTGATGACCGACCCCCACGAATTTGCCATTGAGATCAGTGAATTGCTTCCCTTTTCCATCAAACAACTTTTAGAAAAAGGAAGTATTCATTTGTCTGATTTGCTTCCGGTGTTTGAAGAGATGATTCAGGAAAGCATCGAAAAAAACCCACAGCGACTGGCTAACCTTCTGTTTCCGATTATGGGACCTGCAATAAGGAAAGCCGTTTCGGAAGACGTAAAGCGACTGATCGAATCTCTGAATCAAGGATTGGAATCAGGGCTTTCGCCCAAGCACATCAAATGGCGGTTACAGGCACTCTTCAGCAAAAAGAAATATTTAGAGATAATGCTTGCCAATGCCTACTTATTTCAGGTGAAGCATGTATTTTTAATCCACCGCCAGTCAGCCCTTCTTCTTCATCACCAAAAAGCAGATCATGTGGCACATGTTGAGGCAGACATGGTTGCCTCCATGCTTTCTGCTATCAGCGATTTCATTAAAGACTCTTTTCATTCGGATGATCGCAACGAAGTGGAAACAATTAAAATTGGCGAAACAAACCTTTGGATCGAACAAGGACCACATGCTATCATTGCTGCAGTAGTAGATGGCAATCCTCCTCCGGATTTAAGAATCGATTTAAAAGAAGCTGTAGAAGCTGTTCATTACAATCACCGCCAGGATTTAGAGAAATTTCAGGGTGAAACAAAAATTTTCGAACATACATCAAAATTCCTGAAATCATGTTTGAGAAGTGAAAAGAAAGAAAAAAAGAAAAAACAACCCGTTTTTGCTTTGCTGTTACTTCTTGCCGTTCTTCTTGGCTCTGCTTATCTGATTTATCAAAAAATCAGTCGTGATACTTATTTCAGAAACGCCCTTATTTTAATGCAAAAAGAGCCCGGGTATTTTATTTCAAGTGCGAAGAAAAAAGACGGAACCCTTCTGATAAAAGGGCTGAAAGATAATTTAGCCCGAAAGGAGCAGGAAGTCTTTGGTAATGACTTTTTAATTGAGGACTTCAGCTTTGATTTTACACCCCACGTATCATTGGATAGCCTGATTATTATTCGAAGAGCTGAGAAACATCTTACTCCTCCCAATACAGTGGTCTTCACCTATAAGGACGGCGTTTTATCAGTTAGCGGGAGCTGCGAACCAGCTTGGAAAAATGCTTTGCTTTCCAATTATCATAAGGTTTGGGGTGTTCACAGCCTGAATACAGCTGCACTAAATTCGAACGAAGCTAAACAACAGGATCTTAATTGGATTATTGACGATATCATGCAATATCGTTTTGTTTTTGAAATAAATCAATTAGAATTAACTGCCGAACAAGCAAAACGATTTAATGAACTTACAAGGTCAGCAAACTTTTTGGATGAGTTTAACCGAACCAATGATAAACAATATAAAATTCTGGTTCAGTCAGTCACCTCCAGATCAGGAAACTACGCTGCCAACCAAAGGATCGCAATGAAGAGGGCTGAAAACTTCACCAGATTGCTCCGGGAAGCAGGAGTACCGGAAGAATTGTTGGAAGCAAGCGTTGTTATCAAGGAAGAATCGTTAAAAGCTGAAGAAGTAAGAAGTGTTAGCTTTGTGGTTGTAGAAAAATAATATCCTATGATAAAGAAAAAAATAGCGATGGTTGGGGCTTTTGCAGTCGGAAAAACAAGTTTGGTTCAAAGGTTTGTAAGAAGCATTTTTGATGAAAAATATCAAACTACAATCGGAGTTAAAATTGATCAAAAGAACCTGACTGTTAATGAGCAAGAAGTAACCATATTGCTTTGGGATATCCATGGAGAAGATGATTTTATGAAAGTTAAACCAACTTATCTAATAGGATCATCAGGATATTTATTAGTTGCAGATATCACGCGGGCCGACACTTTTGAAACTGCACTCAAGCTGCAGGAAATGGCCAAAACAGTAACCAAAAACGCGCCTTTTCTTTTACTAATAAACAAATCAGACTTAAAAGACAAGCGGGAAATAACAGACAGTCAACTGGAGACGCTTAAAAGTCAGGGGTGGCAGCTTATCCAAACAAGTGCCAAAACAGGTGAAGGCGTAGAGAATGCTTTTATCGAGCTGACTAAAAAAATGCTAGAAAATCAAACAATATGATCAATCGACCTGCATTTACCGATGCCATTACTGATTATATCATCAGCAAAATCCCACCATATATAGGACTTGCCATAGTTCAGCTTGACGAAAACAATAAGCTGATCAATTGGATGGGACCGGTTCATAAATACTGTGACAGTAAGCTGCAAAAAGGAGCCGAAATAGAATCGTTTGCTCCCTATCTCACAGGGATGATTCCTCCGATGATCAATCCTATGGTACTGCCTCACATTCAGATAAAAACAGGTCAGTATGCTGAGATTCATATTGTGGAGGACGAACTAATGCATCAATGGGTGTTTTTTGTGGATCAAACCCGAAATGCCGAACAGCTGCAACAACTTTTACAGGAGGTAAACAATGTAAAACTAAAACTAAACAAGGAAAGAAACACCAAAGAGTCGGGGAAATTTTCCGCATTTCATCTGCTTGATTTTGCAAGTTTTGTTTATGATGAAAACCAGTATCAGCCCATTGGGCAGCAGGCGGCCTGGATCAAGGAATTGCCCCAGGCAAAACTGCTAAAAGAAAATCCTGTACCATTAACAGAGGCTTTCCCCTTTATAGAAGTTTTTCAATACGAAGCTGCTGCCTGCTGGCATCAGAATATTGACAGCAAGATAGAATCTGGAATTTGGGAGGAAGAAACAATCACTGGTCGCAAAGTGTACTTAAAAGCCACAGCACTTCGTCATGATAATATCAATTATCTTTTAATTAAGGCTGTTAACAAAGAAGGGAAACATGATAACGAATTGATACAAAAAGCCCGCGAACAAAAACTCACCCTAGATCAATTGGCTCGCACAGAAAAAGAATTAAAGAAACTACTCGATTTTAAAAATCAATTTGTTTCCATCGTTTCACACGATTTGCGTTCGCCCATTGGAGCTGTTATAGGTATTGCCAATTTGCTGCTTCAAGATGAGGAAATGATGAAAAGCATCGGAGATAATCAAAAAGAGCTACTCAACGATATCAGCGAAGAGATGCAACGGCTTTTGGATTACAATGACAAACTCTACCATTGGTCGAATTTAGAGTTGGGGAATTTTAAACTTCATTTGAAGCCCATAAATCTGCGCGAACTTGGTGCATATGTTGAGCGGATGCAGCAACTAAAACTCAGGCAAAAATCCATCAAACTGCTGCAGGATTTTGAAAATAAAAGCAATTTTCAACTTTTGGCCGATGAAACCCTACTCGGACAAGCACTAAATAATCTTGTTGGCAACGCTGTTAAATTCACCCCTGAAGGAGGTGTAATTACACTCGGCAGTTATCTTAACAAAGATAGTTACGATATTTTTGTAAGTGATACAGGTGTCGGGATGCCCGAATCCGTTAGCCGCAAACTATTTGAAGGGTTTACACGAAAAAGCACAATGGGAACCTATGGCGAAAAGGGAACTGGTCTTGGCCTGGGTATAGTGAAGAAAATTCTTGAAGCTCATAATTTCAGCATACGCGTTGAATCAGAAGAAGGTAAAGGAACTAAATTTATAATAAGTGTGCCTTTAAAGCAGGATGTTTAAATTATTTCCTGATTTGAATTGTTTTAATGCCTATTGCCCTGAATTAAACTACAGATGTGTTGATGCATGAAAATTTTTTCAAAAAAAAATCAAATGATTTGTTTTTGAGAAAAGAAAAATATTATCATTGCAGCTTAAATTAAACGCTTATTGTACAGAGACTTCCAAGAAATGAACATGCTGACAGATGATTTGTCATTTATTGATTCAAATAAATAATTGTAATACCGTAAATTATCTGGCATAATTATCAATCCTAACCTGCCTAATTTTTCAATTCATTAATAATAAATTAAATTGTAAAAAAAGCGATCATGAAAACGATGAAGAAAAAGTCGCGTAATCCTGAAAAAATGGATGATGACATCGTACGCAAACCAGTAAAAAAACATGCCATAGCCAGTAAACGAGATCGTAGAATTTCTATCTACAACCCTACTGACGAAGATGATGAAGCACTGGAAAATTTTGATGATTTATTGGATTTTGATTTGGATGACATAGACGAAAACGATGAAGAGGATTACTAATCGGTAAAGGTTTAATCTATTGATACTATCGTCAAAAAAAAAGTCCGGAGTTGAAGCTCCGGACTTTTTTATTATTACTAGGACGCATTACACTATTCAAGCAAACCTCTGTTTCTGAGTAAAGCATCCTTAGTAGGCTCTTTTCCTCTGAATGCCACATAAAGTTCCATAGGATCAGCCGTTCCACCTCTGGCCAAAACGTTCTCGCGAAACAGCTGAGCTGTTTTTTGATCAAAAATTCCATTTTCCTTAAATGCTTCAAAGGCATCACTATCCAACACTTCTGACCATATATAACTATAATAGCCAGAAGAATAACCACCTGCAAAAATATGGCTGAAATAAGGACTTCTGTAACGAACTACAATTTCAGGAATGAGGCCTGATTCCTTTAATGAATTATTCTCGAATTCAATGGCGTCGTGCTCCACTGGTTCTGTGATGGTATGCCAATCCATATCAAGTTCGGCAGCTGAGAGAAATTCAGCCATTGCAAAGCCCTGATTGAAGGTAGCGCTTTTTTCCATTTTTTCGAGCAGTTCTTCAGGAATCACTTCACCTGTTTCATAATGCTTTGCATAGTAGGCCATCACTTCGGGTTCGGCAGCCCAATGCTCCATAATTTGCGAAGGCAATTCAACAAAATCGCGTGGCACTGATGTACCACTTAAGCTGTTATAGGTGCTGTTGCTCAGCAAACCATGAAAAGCATGACCCATTTCATGGAAAGTTGTTTGCACCTCATCCCAACTCAAAAGCGCTGGTTTTCCGGCTGAAGGTGCTGTATAGTTATAATTGGTAGTGATAATTGGCGTAACCATTTCACCGTCTGCCGTTCTGTATTGTTTTCTAAAGCTGCTCATCCAGGCGCCACCGCGTTTGGATGCTCTTGGAAAGAAATCCAAATACAACACACCAATATGACTGCCATCAGCTTCTGTAACTTCATACGCCTGAACGTCTTCATGATATTTTGGGTATTCAGGACGAGGAATAAACTTCAAACCCCACAGACGGTTAGCGGTTTCAAACACACCATCGCGAACATTTTCCAGTTTAAAATAGGGACGCAGTTGGGCTTCATTAAGATCATACTTCTCTTTTCTTAAAATCTCGGCATAATACCACCAATCCCAGGGCTGAAGCGTGATACCATCCTTACGCTGGTCGATCAGTTTCTGTAACTCAGCAGCTTCTTTCTTTGCCATTGGTATGGCTGCTGACATGAGTTCTTCCAAAAATTCATCCACAGTTTCAGGGTTTTTAGCCATGTTTTGTTCCAAAACAAAAGCGGCATGATTTTCATACCCCAGAAGCTGCGCTCTTTGTGCACGCAAACTTGCCATACGACTTAAAATAGCCTTATTATCGAAGTCATCATTGTTGTCGCCTCTCATGATATATCCTTTAAACAGTGTTTCGCGCAAGTTGCGATCGTCAGCATATTGCAACACAGGCAACATACTTGGCTTTTGTAGTGTGAACAACCATTTTCCATCATACCCGGCTTCAGTAGCAGCCTCGGCGGCGGCAGCAAGGAAGTTTTCAGGTATTCCCTGCAAACGGGTTTTGTCATCGATAACCACTTCAAATTTATTTGTCTCGGCTAAGACGTTTTCACCAAATTTGAGTGATAATAAGGAAAGCTCTTCATTGATTTTACGCAGCTGATCCTGTGCAGCCGCATCAAGCAAAGCTCCGCCACGCACAAAACGCTTGTACATTTTTTCAAGCAACATCTGCTGCTCGGCATTTAGCTCAAAACGCTTACGCTTGTCGTAAACTGCTTTAATCCTTGCAAAAAGATCAGGGTTTAGCAAAATGTCGTCACTGTGCTTTGACATCATCGGAGAAAGCTCTCTTGCAATTGCCTGCATGGTGTCGCTGGTGAGCGATGAATTAAGATTGTAAAATACATTACTAACCTTATTCAGCATTGCTCCACTGCGTTCAAAAGCCTCAATCGTATTTTCAAAATCAGGCTCGGCCGATTGATTAACAATGGCTTCAACCTCAGCCTTGTTTTCTTCCAGGGCAGCTTCAAAAGCTGGCATATAATGTCCTGGCTCAATCAGGTCGAAAGGCGGAATACCATGCGGAGTATTATATTCCGTGAAAAAGGGATTTTCCTTTTGCTCACTTTTTTCTGAAACTGAACATGCTCCTAAGATAGATGTAATCACAACAACAAATAGAATTTTTTTAAACATAGGTTTGATTTTAAGTGGATTTTCATTTACACATTGACATTTTTCGCAAATGAATTGCAAAAATACGTAACGAAATTAAATGTTAGTGCATTAGTGCATGTAAATCAAACAGCTAATGGCAAAATAGTTTAAGGAAATGGAAAACGGGATTCCTTATGTACTAAATTGTTTACTTCTTGTACTTTATTGTACAGCCTACAGCTTTTGTGAAGTCGGGATCGGGCAATTCATTGTTTTCGAGTGATTTAACAGCACTTTCAACGTATTTTTCCGTCACTGCTGAGGCATCTTCATAATTGTTGTCTATGGCACCTATATACCTCACTACCAAATCATTATTTTCCTTGTTAAGCAGAAAAACATGGGGGGTTCGGGTAGCGCCATAGGTTTTAAACACACTTTGGTCGGCATCTAACAGATAAGGATAAGGAAACATTTTTTCTTTCGCCCTTACAATCATCTGACTATAGCTATCCTGTGGTTGCAGGGTTGAATCATTGGGATTAATTGCAATGACAGGATAACCCATAGGTTCGAATTTTTTTGACAAAGCAATTTTTCGATCTTCATACGCAACGGAATAAGGACAATGGTTACAAGTGAAAATCACAATAAATCCTTTAGCCTCCGGATAATCGGCCATAGATACCATTTTGCCATCAACATTTAGCAAGTTGAAATCCATGGCTTTGTCACCTACTTTATAGCCTTGGGCCATCATACCAACAGCAAGTAATAAGCCAAACAGAACAAAAGTTAACTTTTTCATAGTCATTTTATTAAGGGTTTTACAATTTTATTTAATTGATCAAAGGTGTAGCTACCTTCGTGAAAATTTCTGAAATCTTTAGTGTAGATCAATGTTGCAGGAATTGCTCCTGACCATGAGGGATCAATCTTGTCAATCCAGGCGTTTGCATCCGGGTCATGTAACAAAATCACTTCTGCCTGCAGATTTTTATCTTTGATAAAGGGAATTAATCGCGTTTCATACATTTTTCTGAAATCAAGACTAACCAGCAACATCTTAAAATTTCGATCCTTGTATTGTTCGTTGAGTTTTTCAAAATCGGGTAATTCCTTCACGCAGGGGGCACACCAGGTGGCCCAAAAATTAATCACATATACCGTGTCATTTTGCTGCTGTAAATAGGGTTGAAACTCCTCAAAATTGAGTATTTTAGGTGGGGTTTGACTCACAGCTACTTTTTCGAAAGGACTGCTGAGCCAAAATGCTAAAATCAGAAGAATAACTTGCATCAATATTTTTTATCAATAACAAGTTAATGCGCTAAATGTTTTGTTTTTATAAAGTAATGGCGTATCCAAGCTGCCATTCGTTTGCATTCATCTTCATTGAAAAGCCATTGCCATGAGGCCTGTAGCGCTTACTGTTCTTAAAGCGTTTATTTTCATAGCCTTTATTGGCCACCCAAATAACGTCATAAAGCCAGATTAATGATCCGGCAATAAAGGCTATTTCAGCATCTCCATCGAACCATTGATATACCCTGTCGCCGGGAACCCATACATCTTCGTAAAAGCCTCCTCCGGGAAGATAGATATCACGAACAAATTTTCTTACCGTTCTTCCCTCTTCATTATACCTGCTCGTATTAAGCCACAAACCCAAACCCATAAATCCAAAGGCGGATACCGTCCTCATCCAGGGTTTGAAAACCATTTGACCTGGGTCGGCCACGAAATAGTCGCCCAAACCCGGCACTACAAGTGAAAGCAAGGCATTGGAAGACTTGCCATACTGAAACGGAGCTACATCTCCATTGATATAAATCAGTGGCCGATAGGTTTGTTTTAAATCTATCTCAGATTCAGCAATCAACCAGTTCAATTCAAAAGACTGATTTTTTTCAACCGGGGTTAAATCAGTACCGATGACCCGTTCAGGATACACAAAATCGAAACTCCTGTTGTAAAAAACCAGGTCAGCTTTATAGGTCTTACCAATAATAGCGTCATGCAGTTCGAACAGCACCTTAAGCGTGTCCTGCTTTGCATCAAGCGATTTTACAGTGGAAAACGCATTTTTTTGTGCCTGCAGCAAATTTGCATTGCAAGCTATCAGAACAATAAGTAAGCCTGAAAATAAATAATTCTTCATTTCAAAGTAGTTTTAACCGCAAAGGCTTCTCACTCAATACAAACTATTCGCATAAACCATCGTCTTTATCAAATCATCCAGTCTGGAAAGCTTCAGTTTATTTGATTTAATAAAGTCCTGTACCAAAACATTCTTATCAGCATCCAGAAAATTGGATAGGTTTTTGGGTGTTGGAAAGAAACGAATGGCAGGTCCGTTCTTTGCCTTCATGTACAAAGTCATCGACTCCTTTAAAAACTTTTGCTTTGTTCCACCGCCTCCCATATAACTGGTAGCATACGAATCTGTTTTCACCTCCTGATTATGAAGTCCGAGCAATTGCAGTTCTCCATCCACAAGCACTTCGAACCATTTGGCCGTGAGCTCATTAAATGTTTTCTTGTTGGTAATAATAAGGCTGTAAACGAAAATCCTGTCATTCAGCACAAGTTTTTCAATCTGAAGCGGTTTGGTTACTTCAATGATATTGTCACCATCTTTGAGTTCAACCCTGTTGGAGAAAATATTGAATCGTCCGGGCGCATCCTTTATCTCCGTTCCGTCGTTAAGTACAATAATGGAGGCTACAAAATCCTTATTCAAATAGGGATTTCCGATGTTTTCAACATTTATACTCCCCGTTTGGGTAAACAAGCCATCAATTTTACTTGAACTGGTAAGGTAATCAGCAAAAAACTGTGTGCTTTCTGATTGACTATAAGCTGCAGGAGCAAGAAAAAGCAACACAGCCAGTCTGATAAATATCTTCATTTTTTTAGAGGAAATAGAATACTTTTCCACAAAGATATCAAGCTTTGTGGAAAAGTAAAGCAACAATCAGTATTCGGTTACTTTTTATCTGGCGCATAAAGGTATTTACGCTCATTCAAATAGGCAACCAACGACACTGAAAAAATGATGGCAACTGTATAGTAAACAAAGGTTGGTATGGGCATTGGATCACCGGCAGCATATGAGTGAAGCCCTGATAAATAATAATTTACACCAAAGTAGGTCATAATAACAGAACTAAATCCAACCAAACTAAACAGGCTGAAGTTATAATCTGTTTTCATGCCCGGCATATAGCCCATATGAGCAATAAAAGTATAGACCAGAATGGTTACCAGTGCCCATGTTTCTTTAGGATCCCAGCCCCAATAGCGTCCCCAGGATTCATTGGCCCAAATACCACCAAGGAAAGTTCCGATAGTAAGCAGGTAAAGCCCGATAATAATGGTGCGCTCGTTGATATAATTCAAGTCCTTGATCCGCCGCTGCAAGTCACCAAAGTTCTTTTTGTTCTTAAGAATCATCAAAATAAGATTGATAAAGCCAAGCAAGGCTGCTAAGGCCAGAAATCCATAGCTGGCCGTTATGATAGAAACGTGAATAGTTAGCCAATAGGATTTGAGCACGGGCACAAGGTTGGTAATTTCGGGATCCATCCAGCTAAGGTGAGCCACCATCAGGATGATAGATGCCAAAATGGCGGTAGCAGCAATGGTCATTGGCGATTTTCTGGAGAAAAGCAAACCTGCCAAAACAGTAACCCAAGAAATGTAAATCATGGATTCATAACCATTGCTCCAGGGAGCTCTTTCCGAAATATACCAGCGGATAGCCAGGCCAAGTGTCTGAAAAATAAAAAAGATGACAACCACAGCATAAAAGAAGGTGACCGATTTATTTATCCATTTACGTGCTTTGAATATCTGAATAAACACCAACACAAGCAAGATAACACCCACAAGACCGAAATACTTACCCAGGCGGTCAAAAACTCCTGATTTGTTATACAAAATCTCAGCTTTTACCTGCATTTGCGAAGGCACAATATCTGCGGCATATTTTTGCTGGAAGTTGTGAATTCCGGTAACTATTTCAGAGGCCTGACTGTAATTACCAGCGCCCAACGACATAAAGTAATAAGGTATTACATCATAGATAAAGGCCGAGTCGTCAGGGTTGAGGCCTTCCACTTTTTGTGCCGGCTTGAACCAGGGGTTGTGAGAGTCGCGTGGATCAGGCAGGATTTTCATCAAATCGCCGGTATACACCAGATAGGAAATATTCACCCTTTCGTCCACCTTAATCACATCATTATCAAACTTGCTGCGCTCAGCAGGTTTTTTTGCATAAGCCTGCGAAACCATATCGCGCAATTTATAACCACTGCCATTTTTCAGGTCAAGAAAATCGGCAAATGCTGCATGTGAACCGTCTCTGATGTTCAGGAATCGCTGCAGTTCGGGATGCGACACTTTGATCATTTTCTGCAACTGCCATTTTTCCGGCTCCAGTTGCATCCCTATCAGCACCTGATCTGGCGTCAATCCATTAAAGGAATTTTTGCGGGCAACTTTACGCAGCATTTCGCTGGCCAGGGTGTTGATTGGCTTCAAACGGCCATCATGGTCCTGCACCAACAAAGCGCCAAACTCATCGGCATATTGTTGGGGTATAACGGTTATTTCTGTGGAATGACTATGGTTATGGGTTTCCTGCGCAAAGAGGCTTGCTCCGCCAAAAAGCAATGGAATAAGCAGGAATCCGGCTTTTTTTGCACTTGATTTCAACATACGACCCAAAAGAGCAAATCGTGTATTTGGAACAAAAAGTGCCAGCATCATTCCCAGCGTCATCAGGAAATATCCCAGATAAGTAACCCAGGTTCCAACAGCATCATGATTAACTGATAAAACCGTTCCCAGCTCATCTTTGTCGTACGAAGACTGGAAAAAGCGGTATCCGCCATAATTCAATACATTATTCATAAAGATACGATAAGGCTTTTCAAGGTTTTTTTCGGGGTCGATCAGCACTACTTCGCTGGCGTAAGAGGCCGGACTATTGGATCCGGGATAGCGTTCCAGCTGAAAATCGATCAGTTTTAGCGAAAACGGCAGGTCTAATATTTTAGCGCCATACATCATATTGATTTCTGCGCCGTTGAGTTCAAAATTTACATTCTCGCCCAAATAGCCTTTGCCACCGCGCAGCGCCACTTCTTTGGTCTGATCGCCGGAGCTTACTTCCACTATCATGGCGTCCATAAAATTCATATCCTTTCCGCGATAGCTGGTATAATCCACTTTTCCGTTTTCGTAAACATCCGTCAAAACAATACGCATGTCAGCCATGCTGTATAATTTACGCATTTCGAAGCTGTGCCAGTTGCCGGCAGCAAGGGTATCGGTATTTCCGCCCGCCATGGCCATCGCAATGAGCGCTTGTGGTGTTTTAATCTTGAGCTGACCCTGATCAAATCGCAGCTGAATGGCATCAGGCTGCTCCTGCTGGTCGAAAAGAAATTCATAGCCTAAAAACCTTCGTTGATCGCCTTGTTTGATGATCAGGTTATTACGACCCGAAGTTTCGTTCGAAACAACCATGATGGCATAGGGTGCTCCTTCGCCGGGCTTTCCTTTTACCAGCATTTCCTGTGCATTGGGCACATAGCGGACTGATTTGAATTTAAATGTTTTACCATCCACACTGGCCTTGTCGCTATAGCTTTTTTCTGAGAGCGACGACATCAGCACGGCATCGTCTGTATAAACCTTCTCACCTCCCGATTTAATTTCGGCCATTACATAGGTATTATCCGAAAGCATGGTGTTTTCTGTGGCGCCTTCGCGGATGCTCATAATGCCTTCAAAACCAATAAAACGGGTGATTCCGGCACCTAACAGAATGACGATAAACGAAACATGAAAGGTAAAAATGACCAGTTTTTCCCTGCGGTACATTTTATACCTAAATATATTGGCAACAAGGTTGATGGCCAGAAGCACCAGCAGCACTTCGAACCAGGTGGCATTGTAAACCACTGCCTTGGCGGCCACCGTTCCGAAATCATTCTCTATAAAAGTGGCAACACCGATGGCAACGGCAAAAGCCAGTACCAACAGCCCCATTAATTCCATTGAAAATAAAGTAGTAAAGATTCTTTTCATGTGATTGAACAAATTTGAATAAGGTATTGATCCATTTTCGAATCAAAGATAAACCAAAAGCATTTTCTGGCTCTTACCGGAAATTGACATAGATCAGGCAAAAAACCCTCAGAAAAAAAATGAAGAATTAAAGCATTTCTTTACCAGAACTTTAAGTGATTTTGGCTTTGGATAGCTAAAGTCCCGAAATACACGGTTTTAAGAAAATTTAACAGTTGTTTAAGCTTTGCATGAGATCGTAAAACTGACCATTGCCTACGCTCACCAAGCTAAAAAAGTCCGGTTAAATACCAAGTTGAAGAAGTTTGATTGAGAATTTAGCGTATTGAGAATATCTCCTGAAAAAATGAATGTCTTTCAATACTTAAACCAAACCAATAGCTAAAAGCTAACAGCTAATTGCTAACCTTTTGTGCGCTCTTGCTCGCTTTTTGCGACCTACACCCAACTTTTTGTGCATTATTGTCAGGTTTTTGTGCTGATGAGCAAGCTTTCAATGTGCTGCTGTCAACTTTCTGTGCTCACCTGCTTACTTTCTGTGCTCACCTGCTTACTTTCTGTGCTCACTTGCTTACTTTTGTCCATAAATGGGAATTACGTAGTCATAAATGGAAACTTTTAGTGCTCATCTGTTTACTTTTGTCCATAAATGGGACTTACGTAGTCGTAAATGGAAACTTTTTGTCGTAAATGCTTTCTACCTTGTGATAAATGTGTTCTACCTTGTCGTAAATGAGTTGTTTTGCTTTTTAGCTGTTTTGGGTTTTCCAAAATACGGAATGGTGTTTTATTTGAGAAATTTTACAAAATGCAGTAAATCAAGGAATATGTAATAAACACAAAACATTAAACTACAAACAAAACCCCATCCAATTTTTTTTTGGTTTTGATTCTTTTGTAAAAGAAGAATTACTAAATTAGCTGCACTAATTAACCAAGACCATACCAATGCCTTCCTCCATGACTTTAGCTGTCGTTTAAATTGAATAATTGTTTAATGGAAATTAAGTTGCGTAACAGGTTTTTAATAGGGCAATGGCATGCAGGGTTGGGTTTTTATTCGTACTAAAACTACTTTAGCATTTGTAAAATATATTGAACAAAAGGTGCTCATATCCGCGTTCTGATGTTGGATATAGCTATAAAAGATGAATAAATAAGAAGTAAGCTGTAAGTTAAAAAACAATAAACATAACAAATATGGATTGGAAAAAAGCACTGAATAATAATAGATTAAGACAATCAAAAGGACGAGATCCTAAAGATGCAAGAAATGATTTTGAGAGTGATTTCGGACGAATAATTTTTAGTCCCGCAACAAGAAGGATGCATGATAAAACTCAAGTTTTCCCATTAACAACTGATGATAATATACATTCTCGACTCACACATTCAATGGAAGTTATGTCTATTGGATATTCTTTAGGACAAAAATTATGTGAAGATAAATTTTTTCAAAAAAGAGTTGGAAAAACGGAATATGAACTTTTTAGAGAAATCCCTATTCTTCTTAAAAATAGTTGTCTGTTGCATGATATTGGGAATCCTCCTTTTGGTCATTTCGGAGAAACAGTAATTCAAAATTATTTCGAGGAGTTTTTTAACAGTTGTATTATAAAGGGTGATAAAAATGAATTTACAGATACTGATAGGGCGTCAGGGAAACTACTTTTGGAATTAAGTGAGAATCAGAAAAGAGATTTTCTAGAATTTGATGGAAATGCTCAAGGTTTACGCGTTATTACTAAACTTCAATTTCTAAATGATACGTATGGATTAAATCTGACCTATGCTACTTTAGCATCATATATTAAATATCCAAACTATGATGAATTAGACTCAACTGTCTTAAGTAAACATAAAAAAGGTATTTTTTCTTCTGAAATATCTGAATTTAAAAAAATTGCAGAAGAATGTGATCTAAAAAAATCAGATAATAGTTACATAAGACATCCTTTAAGTTATTTAATGGAAGCTGCAGATTCAATATCTTACTTAACTATGGATATTGAAGATGGTTATAATAAAAAATTACTTGATTTAGATTTTTATTATCAAAAACTTAAAGATATTCCTTCAGTAAAAGATAAATTACAAGAAATATATGAAGATGTAGAAAATTATTACAAGAATGAAAATACAAAAATGGTGAATTTTAGAATTCATATCATTCAAAAATTGGTAATACTAGCAGTGGAAAATTTTCTGAAAAATATCGATAATATTGAAGCGGGAACTTATGATGAAGAACTAATATTTGATGATCCTGATGGATTAGCGAAAAAACTAAAAAATATTTGTGATAAAAAAGTTTTCAGCTATAGAGAAATAAATTCTTTAGAAATTACTGGCAGCTCTGTTATCAGAGGATTAATTGACTATTATATTAACTTTTTGTTTCACAAAAATAAAAATTACCGGAAAAGAGCCACAAAATTAATCTCAAAGAGCATACTTAAGGTTGTTTTTGAAGAAAATAGTCATCTAGAAGAAGATGCAAAATTTGAAGATTTACCTGATTATTATAAATTGCGAATAATTATTGACTATATATCTGGCATGACAGATCAGTTTGCTTTAACACATTTTCAAAAATTGAATGGCCAAAAAATTATCTGACATAAAAAATAGTATTGAGGAAGATAACGAAGAATTTTATTCATTTTTTTTCAATTCTATTGATAAAGAGATCAAAGCATTTATTTTAAAAATGATGACTGACACTAAAGTATATATTTTTAGTGGCATTATTAGAGATTTCTATCTAAATAGAAAAAAGAAAATTAGTTTTAGAGATATCGATATAATAATAGAAGATGATATAGCAGTTGAAAAATATTTTAATGAATGGAAATTTAGACGCAATAGTTTTAGCGGATATAAAATCGAAGTATCAAACATAATCATTGATTTGTGGGTCGTCAAAAATACTTGGGCATTTAACAATGGACAATTAAAAATTGAATTTAGTCATCTTAGTGAATTACCTAAAACAACATTTTTTAACTTTTCATCTATATTATATTCTTTAAATAACAAAAGTTTTATCATTGGTAAAGATTTTCTAAGATTTATACGAGATAAAAAAATAGAATTAGTATTAGTAGAAAATCCATATCCAGAGTTATGCATTGTAAATAGTTTTTACTACTCCGATAAATTAAATTTAAAATTTGGAGACAAATTGAAAGAATATTTGAAAACTAACTTCAAGAAATATTTAAATAACCTTGAATATATACAATTAAAGCATTTTAATAAGATAGTATATTCATTGACAGAATTAGAGGATAAGATAGAAAACTTAGAGCTAACAAGCAGTAATAAAACATTGCAAGGATAGTGCTAGATGTGAACGAATAACATTTAATAAACAAGCGTATCAGGCTAATAAGTTTGTGCTTCGAAATGCGCAACGTTTCATACTACAAAACCGTTATGCCCAATGCTGAAAATAGAAATGACTGAGAATAAATTGAAAGAAAAATATATGAATGCCACCGCACAAATAACACATTTGGTTTTTTGCCGACACACGAAATCCAAACATAAAAAAACCAAAAGAGCTATTTCTTGCCAAACGCACACAGAAGAATTACAAATTTGTAAATAAAGATTTTAAAATGAGTATAGAACAAGGAATTACTTCAAGACGAGAAGGTGATAAAAAGGTTGAAACTCAACAATGGTTTCAAAAACTTATTCAGATAGGTGAATACGTTGGTGATTTGTATTCTATCAACTATGAAACTGCAAGAGTAATAATTCATGATTTCTATAGAGAGAAAGTTGGAGGAATTCCAAGTTTAAGTTTTTTAATTGCTTCAAGAGTTGACCCCAACAATACAGAAATTGACTTTAAAACAGAGGATGCATCATTTATTCTTTTAAGAGTAATGGATGCAGCTGCACTTCCACAGGATAGAGAGGCAGAAAGAATTAGAGTTGAAACAGCACAAAGAATAAGTGGTGAAATTGAAAAAAATTGGGATGAAGCAGGCTCAATGGATTTAAGAACAAAAAATCTGTTAAGTTTTGCTGGTGTGCAGTGCAGAATAATCGGAACATTTTATCTCGAAGAAAATGGACAAAATGGAGAAGCACCACTTAATTTAAAATTCGGCAGTGACATTTCAAATTATTATCCAAACAGAGGATTAAAAGTTTATAAACCAAATGGAAAGGCTCTTGAGCTAATTGTAAATTATTCTGACCCTTCAAATATTCAATCTCACATTGAAAAATATGGAAATACAGAAAATGTACAATTGGGCTTTGTGAGATATGCTTCAACAAATAGAAAATATCAGCAAATTGATGATGTCCCTGTTTATATTTATCCAGCAGACCTTCTATCTCAAAAATCTGCCTTGTTTGGAATGACAAGAACAGGAAAATCCAATACGACTAAAATAATTGCGAAATCTGTTTTTGAATTACGAAATGCAAAACGGTCTGGAGAAAATCCATTAAGAATTGGACAAATAATTTTTGACCCCAACGGAGAATATGCTAATGAAAATGTTCAGGATAATAATTCCGCATTAAAAAATGTATGGCGATTATTACCGAATGGTGTCAAAGAAAATGAATTAGTAACTTATGGTATAACCAGACATCCAAACGACCCTGATAGAATTTTAATGTTGCTTAATTTTTTCGAAAATGATAATATTCAAATTGGAAAATCGATAATAGATAATATTTTATCAGAGGACAAAACAAATTACATAAAGCAATTTTGCCAAGTTAGTTTTGAAGAACCTGACCCAAATGATAGAAGTGCATTAACAAGACACAATAGAAGAGTATTAGCATATCGTTCAGTTTTAGCGAGAGCAGGATTTTCTGTTCCGCAAAATATTAGACCTGACATAAGGGGACTTTTTAACAGAGATTTATTGACGGCAATGCAAACAAGTCCGAATAATAGTCCACCTGTTCCAGAGTATGTCTCTGCGGCTCAGATTTTTTCGAATCAAAACCCAACTTGGGGACAATTAGCAAATGCTTTTGAAGCACTGGATAAATTTATTCGCGATAGCCGTAGTAATTATACAACGTTTGAAAATGCTTATGTAAGCAGACCTAACGGCTCAGGTGATAGATGGGCTGATGAAGATTTGAAAAAAATTATCGGAATTTTCCAATATTCTAACGGAACAAGAAAAATTGGTAAAGCCTCTGAGCAACATAGTTCTGATACAACAAGTGATTATGCTGAAGATATTTATAATCACTTAGTCCAGGGGAAACTTGTCATTATCGACCAGTCAAGCGGGGAACCTGAATTAAATAAATCATCAGCAACGAGGATTATGACAACAATTTTCAAAGAAAACCAACGCAAATTTATTCAAGGAGTAACGGATATTCCTGAAATTTTAGTCTACGTTGAAGAAGCTCATAATATCCTTCCGGCTGGAAATGATTTGGATTTGTCTGACATTTGGGTCCGGACAGCAAAGGAAGGTTCTAAATATAGAATAGGTATGGTTTACGCAACCCAAGAAGTAAGTAGTATTCAAAGAAATATTTTAAAAAATACAGCGAATTGGTTTATAAGCCATTTAAACAATACTGATGAAACCAAAGAACTCTGCAAGTACTATGATTTTGCAGACTTTGAGCCGTCAATAAGACGAGCACAGGATAAGGGTTTTTTAAGAGTTAAAACTTTAAGCAATCTGTTTGTGATTCCAGTTCAGGTTGACAAATTTGAAGTTTAAATTGAATTAATATGGGTTTCGAAGGAGAATTTGCCAGTTATGAGCCATTAAGGCGAATGCTAGATAGTGAAAAAGTTAAATCACTACAAGACAGGCTAAAAATACGAAAACAAGAAGAAGAAACAGATACTTTCACTGGCTCAATTGTTAAAAAGTCAGACTTGACTGAAAGTTCAATACAACCTGATTTAGTTTTAGCAATTGATGGCAGCAACTTAGCGGCTAAAGCTGAAAATGGATTTCCGGGTGCTGAATTTGGCTATATTACAATAGCTTCTGTTTTAATCGATTTAAAGCTTATTGATGATTTAGAAAAGAAACAATTTATTGACCCTAAAAAGGTTAGAGAAACAGAAAAAGCATCGACAATAGAAAGTGTTTTCCCCGGATGCAACGTAATTTTAGACACAGAAAAAAATGCAACTGCTTCACTTCGAAGAGCATTATTTGAAGAATTAAAAAACAATACAATATTTGCTAACGGTGGAGAAACTTTATTGGACACTTACGAATATCTTTTCAAAATAAAGAGAGAACATTTCTCTGAAAGTCGTCTTCCAAGAAGTCCTATTGATGGTATTGATGAAGAAATGACTTATGGATACGATGAATATCCCTGTCCTCATTCAGGAGAACCATTATATTCAACTGATGCTTTGCGTTTACATGAATTAATGAATCCTGGCGGCAGTAATGGCGAAATGTTTGGTCAAATAATGTCAACTCTTGAAAAAATATGGTTGGTTCATATACTCAGAGCATTTGAACAAAAAGAATGGTTATCAACACTTCGGAGAGTAGCATTTATTATGGATGGACCATTAGCTGTTTTTAGTACTTCATCTTGGTTGTCCAAAGTTATTAATTATGAATTAAATAGGCTAAATGAATTACAGAAAGCAGTTAACGGTCAGGATTTATTAATTATCGGCATTGAAAAATCAGGAACATTCGTAAATCATTTTGAAGAAATTGATACGACTAAAGATGGGGGCACAGATAAATTTCCAAAACAATCAGCATTACTTCTTGATGATGGTTACATAAAAAGAAATATCATTTTTTCTGAAAGCACAAAACCATATGGTCAAGACACCTATTTTGGAAGAAAAATATTTTATAAAACTGCCTCTGGACAAAAAATAGTTCCAGTAATTGCATGTTATAATGACCAACAAAGAAATATCTCAACTGCAAATCCTAATCAATTTTCAAGACTTCCAGATGTTATGAATTTACTTGATAAATTGGTTTCAAGCAGATATCCAAATTCCGTTTCACCTTTAGTATCAGCTCATGCAGAAGCGGCAATTCCTTTAAATTTAGGCAAACGTATATTTGAGGATATCGCAAGAGAAATAAGAGAAAAATCAAATTGATGATAACAAAGGAAAAAATATTAAAAGGTTATAAAACCGCGGAGGCTCGATGGGCAAGATTTGGTCCTTATTATGCTATGTTTCCTTTGGATTTTGCATTTGAGGTTGTTGAGAAATACTCAAAAAAAGGTGATTACATACTTGACCCTTTTGCAGGAAGATGTAGTAGTATCTATGCTGGTGGTGTACTTGGTCGAGTTAGTTTAGGTATTGAAATTAATCCTGTAGGCTGGCTCTTTGGGAAAGTAAAATTAGAACCTGCATGTAAAGAAGATGTAATTGACCGTTTACATGAAATTTATAGTAAGCGAAATTATTATAGACGTTCAACTGAAAAATTACCAGAATTTTATAGGATATGTTATAGTGATGAAGTATTAAATTTCCTATTATCGGCGAGAGCAAATCTTGACTGGAAGAATAATGACATTGATGCAACTCTTATGTCAATTCTTTTGGTTTACTTACATGGTAAATTAGGAGAAGGCTTGTCAAATCAAATGAGAATGACAAAGTCAATGGGAATGAACTATTCTGTTGAATGGTGGAAAAAAAATGGACTGACAAATCCACCTGAAATTAATCCCTTTGATTTCATTCTTAAAAAGATTGAATGGAGATATGAAAAAGGAACACCAAATGTTACTGAGAGTGCAGTTGTATTTGGCGATAGTTCTAATCAATTAATCAACATTTCAGAGAGAGCCATTCAAAACGATATTAAATTTTCTCTTCTGTTCACGTCTCCACCATATTATTCAATCACAGATTATCATGCAGACCAGTGGCTGAGATTATGGTTGTTAGGAGGTTCAGAAAATCCACAATCATTAAAAGACAAACATAAAGGAAGATTTGTAAACAAAGTTGATTACTACAATTTACTTGATAACGTATTTGGACTTAGTTCAAGAATGATGGGTGAAAGGAATACAATCTATGTTAGAACGGATAAACGTGAATTTACCTTTAATTCGACTGTAGAAATACTCAAAAAATATTTTCCTAATCATACAATGCAAATTATTGAAAAACCATTAAAAAGCGATACAAAAACTCAAACAAAATTATTTGGAGATAAATCAATGAAACCCGGTGAAGTAGATTTAATCTTAACGAATTAAACTAATGCTTGAAATAAAAAACATACACAAATCATTTGGAGAACAGATAGTTCTTCAAGGAATTGATATGTTTTTTGAGCAAGGAAAAATATATACTTTGATTGGTGGCAATGGAACTGGCAAATCAACCCTCTACAACCTGATAACAGGCTTTTTAAGATCTGATGAAGGAACAATTACCTATAAATCAAAGCAGATTCAAAATACAAGTCCGGTTAGAATAAATCACCTTGGTATAACCAGAACTTTTCAGGATTTAAGATTGATTACTGAATTATCTGTTCGGGAAAATATCTTACTGGCATTCAAAAACAATCCAGGAGAGAAAATTTACAATGCAATATTACCGTCAAGAATGTTCAAGAATCAATATGCTGAATTTGCTAAACGAGCTAATGATATTTTGGATAAAATTCATTTGACTGAGGTTGCTGATAATCCGGCAGGTGAAATATCTTATGGGCAGCAGAAGTTACTTACAATTGGATGTTGCATTGCTAATAATGCAGAGCTTTTACTATTGGATGAACCAATTGCCGGAATTGATAAGGATAACTACACACGGATTTATAATCTGCTTTTAGAATTGAAAAAAGAAGGAAAAACCATAATACAGATTGAACACAATCATGGATTTGTAGAAGAACTAAGTGAAGGTATTTATTTCTTGTATGCAGGTGAAGCAAGCTACTTTGAAAATTATAAATCTTTCATTTCCGATGGATTAGTTAAAGAAGTATATTTGACATAAATGCTAAAAATCAACAACATATCATCCGGTTATGGCAAAAAGCAAGTGCTTTTTGATGTTTCAATGACCGTTGAACCCGGAGAAGTAGTGTTGTTGACAGGAGGCAACGGGTCAGGCAAAAGTACGCTCTTAAAATGCATCTATAATCTTTTACCCTTATGGGCGGGCAGCATCGAATTTGAAGGACAGGTTACAGGCAATAAAAAGTCCTCAGATTTAATCCATAACGGAATTGTTTATATCCCTCAGAAGGATTTCTATTTCGAAAATCTTACGGTTTTGGAAAACCTACAGATTTCCGGCAATATGCTTCCTAAGGAACAATTAAAGGAACGAATTGATGAGGTCTTTGAGTTAACCGGATTATCAAAATTCAAAAAACGAAAACCATTTGATTTAAGCGGAGGTGAACGTAAAATCTTAGCCTTTGGTATGGGGTTAATCCATAAACCAAAGCTCCTACTTTTTGATGAGCCCTTTGCCGGTGTGGACGCAAAAAACTCCACTACCCTTCTACAGTTATTTCAAGAAACAATTATTACCCCTTCAAATGGCGTAATAATTGTTGAACACAAGGATGATGCTAAGAAATTGTATACAAGAAAAATAAAAATGGAATTAGGTAGAACTAAATACATAACGTCATGAAGAAAATTGTCTTACTAATAATTATTTCAATTGTATTTTTCAGTTGCAAGAACAATAAGGATACAATTTATATTGGTGCTGTCCTTCCTCTTACAGGTGATGTAGCGGTTTATGGCAACAATACAAAAGAAGGTATTGATTTAGCTGTAAATCAAGTCAATGAAAAAGGTGGAATTAACGGTAAAAAAATAGAAGTTTTATACGAAGATAGTAAGGCTCTTCCTAAAGAAGGAGTAAATGGTATTGAGAAATTAATCGCAACCCATAATGTACAGTACGTAATAGATAATAGTGTTAGTTCTGTAGCATTGGCGATGGTTTCCATTGCTGAAAAAAATAAAGTTGTTTTGCTTTCTACTGGTTCGACAAATCCAAAACTCACAGGAATTAGTGATTATTTTTTCAGGATATGGAATTCGGATGCTTTTGAAGGAAAACTAACAGCAGATTTTGCGATTGATACACTTGGTTTGAATTCCATTTCAACGTTATATGTAAATAATGACTATGGGGTTAGTTTGAATGAGGTGTTTTCTACCGAAATAAAGAAAAAAAACGGTAAAATTTTGTCACAAGAAAGCTTTAAACAAGATGAAACAGATTTTAGCACACAATTAACTAAGATAAAAAATAACTCACCTGATGCAATTTATATAATAGGGTATTCAAAAGAGATTTCAAATGTTCTTTTGCAAATAAAAAAAATGAATATCAAATGTCAAGTTCTTGGCACAGTTACTATGGAGGATAGACAAGTAATAGATGTTGCTGGTGTGTCAGCAAATAACGTAATATATCCTTTTCCTCAAGAACCTGATACCACAAAACCGACTGTATCAAAATTTCAATCATCGTTTTATAAAACTTATGGAAAAAAGCCCGGCATTACCTGCGATGTTGGTTATGATGCAATTATGCTATTTGCCGAAGCTGTTAAATTAGGCGGAGGAACAAAAAGTGGAGAGATACAAATTGGGCTAAATAAAATTAAGAATTATTATGGAGCATCTGGACTGATTGAATTTAATAAAGGAGATGTCAGAAAACCTATGATATTTAAGAGAATCTTAAATAATAATTTTGAATTATATAAATCTAATAAGCAATAAACATGAATACTACGGTAGATATTTTTAGCCTGTTCCTGCTGTCTGTAGTAATTTTTTATGTATTCGGGTTAATTTGGATTTTTATCAACAGAAAGAATCTACGAATAATAAGGAATAAAAAACCATTCTTCAACATTGTATTACCTCTGTTTATAAGTACACTAATAGGCTTAGTTTTTTACTTTGCTATTAAAGATTGGAAATTTATTCAAAATGAACCTGAACTAGGATATGTAATAAGCTTTTTCCTCGGCATATTAATTTCGATTTTAACATATATTGTTCAACGTGGTTTTATTGTATTTGCATTTTCTAAAGCATTTCTAAATTTTATTGATGATATGACAAACAGAAATGTTATAATCGTAGAATTTTTTCAAAGAATACTCGGAAATTGCATTGATACTCAGAGCTTTTTTAAACTCTTATCTGAAAATGACATTGAATATTTTAAAAAAATAACTGATGAGCTTCATACTTCTGGTATTGAAATGAGTAATCAATTGTATTTGCTTTTATTAATCTCGGCAAAAGCGGCAAAACCTAAAAAACATTTCGCTATTTGGAATACATTTGACGTACCGACTAATGATGAACATGAAGTTGAGAAATATTGCGAGGAATATAGTCAGTTCTATAATTCTTCTAATTTGAATGAAAAATATAGAGTATTTATAACGGATAATATTGCTACTCTTCCAAATTTCAATACAATCAAAGAATATCATTTTAACGAATGGAACTTTGAAAAAATCCACTATTGTACAAGAGAACAATTACAAAACTTATTAAACAAACCGGAGTTTAATGATTTTAATGATTTTGTATTACTAGAAAAGCGAAAAAGAGGATGGGTTATTGGTAAAATTGGTCTAAATGGTCAAAAAACTATATTCAAAGAAAATGAAACACTTTTCAAAGAAGTAAAAGAATTTTATTCAAATTTAATTACAATGTGCGAAAGGAAAAATCAAGTGATAACAAATTAAAAATCTTAATATGGGACAACTAATTACAAATATCGAAAAGAATAGAATTTTTCAGGATATTCTGATTAATAACCATCAAATCAGTAATATTAAAAGGAAGAATAATGGTCAAAAGAAAAAGAAAACTGATGATATAGTTCAATATGAACGAAAAAATAAATGAAACATCTAAGGATATTTTAGATTATCAATTCTCGTATGTAAATAATGTATTTAAGCATATTGATAGTCTTAACGCTGTTTTAAAAATCAGCTTAAAGGATAAGGGAATTTTGTTTCGTCCTTATTTTTGTAGGCTAGGTATCGAACTCTCAAAATTAAATTATTACACATTTATTGAAGTTCTTGCTGGCATTGAGTTTATCCAAAAATCAACACTTGTCATTGATGATATATTAGATGCTTCTCCATATAGAAATGGAGTCCCATCAGTTTATAAGAAACACGGAATCAAAAATGCAGTTTTATGTGGTGAAATACTAAAAAACATTGGCATAAAATTAATTCGTGAAAGTATTATTGATTCAAGAATTAAACTTCAAATTATTGATGAACTTGAAGCCGCTTATTTTAAAATATATGAAGGACAATATCTAGATGTTTTATACGAAAATCATGATATTATTTCAGAGGAAGAGTACTTTAAAATGATATATCTCACAACTGGTAGTTTCATTGAAAGTTCATTAGTATGTGGTTTAAGAATTGGAAACCTATCAGAAGAGGATATTAATCTTTTTAGGCTTTTGGGTAGAAAATTGGGCATCGCATATCAAGTAAGAGATGACATAGTCAATTTAATAAGTGATACTTCAAATGGGAAAATCCTTGCTGAAGACTTAAAGGAGAAAAAGAAAAGGCTACCAGTCATTCATTTTATGAATAATTCGGATGAAAAAAGTATTTTGGTTTTTAACGAAATCTGGTTAAAACAAAAACTGAACGATGATGACCTCTATTCTCTTCTTTCAATGTTAAAAAATGCTGGCTCTATCAATTATTCTATTGACAAACTGGCTAATTTATTGAAAGAATGCAACGATATTATTAAAGGTCTATCAAAAAAGTATGAAATAAGTGAATTTAGAGAATTAATAAATTTAGTCGGTTCATTATAATGCAAATTTTCATTAACATATTAGGAACGTTTTCAGTTGTCTTGTTACTATCATTGAGTTTTCAAATTCTCTATACAACTAATAAATTTTACGATTTAGTATTGGCAGGTATCATAACAATAAGTCCCTACTTTGTTCTATCCTTTCTTACACTACACATTAATTTCATATTTTCATTCTTTTTATCGATTTTGGCTTCTGCATTATTATACTTACTTGTATATTATTCTATTTATAAAAAGCTATTGTTACAGCATGCATCTAACCTTGTCCTATTAATAGTGTCGCTAGGCGTATATATAGTTATTCAGAATACCATTTCTATTATTTACGGAAGTGACACAAAAACTTTTGGTTTAATATTTAGTTCAAAAACAATAAGTATTGGAAGTTCAATAATGTCTTATGGTCAATTATCGCTTCTAATTATGGCAATTTTGGTTCTTTCTTTTTATTCCCTTTACTCAACACGTACAAGAAATGGTATTTTTATTCGTTCCATTGCATCAAACCCTGAGTTATTGTCTGTTTTTGGTGTTAACTTAAATCGTATTAGGATTATATCAATAGTTTTAGCATCTATTATTACGACAATTGCTGCGATATTATATTCCATAGAATATAACTTTAATCCTTCTTTTGGATTTAATATTTTGTTATACGGTATTATCGCAATGATAATTGGAGGAGTTGGCAGTATTCGTGGAATAATTGGAGGTTCAATCTTATTGGCTTCAGCTCAACACTTAGGAGCCTTCTTTTTCGACAGTAAATGGATGGATACGATTGCTTTTGCAATACTTATTCTTTTCCTGATATGGAAACCATTAGGTTTTAGTGGAAAACGCCTTAAAAAAGTAGAAATTTAATGGAATACATTCTTCACATATTAATAATGGTTCTGATTTATGTGATACTTTCACAAAGCCTTACGTTAACTGCAGGATATTCCAATTTAATTTCTTTAGCTCATGCTGGTTTTTACGGTATTGGAGCATACACATCTGCCATTCTTTCGGTTAATTTCGGTTTACCATTTTTAATAACCTTACCAATTGCGATGTTGCTAAGTGGGTTAATTGCTGTATTTGTCTCAACCATTGCACTTCGCACAGTAGATGATTATTTCATCATAATTACCTTGGGTATTCAAGTGGTTGCGTTCTCAATTATGAACAATTGGATGGATTTAACTAATGGTCCGCTCGGTATTCCTGGGATTCCTCCACTGTCTATTTTAGGAATTGTGTTTAGCAGTAAAATTTCTTTTCTTTTGCTAACATTGGTATTAACCACCATTGTTTTTTTAGTTATCAAAAATATTACAAAATCACCATTTGGCAGAATTTTAATCGGATTAAGTGAGGATGAGATATTTACAAAGAGTTTGGGTAAAAAAGTTTATTCAGCCAAAGTAATCAGTTTCTCGTTAGGAGGAATGTTTGCAGCCATTCCGGGTGTTTTATATGCCCATTACATCAGTTACATAGACCCAACAAGTTTTACTGTAGATGAATCTATTTTCATTTTATCCTTAGTCATCATTGGCGGTATGAGAAACTTATGGGGTGCAGCTATTGCATCAGCAGTATTAATCATTTTACCGGAAGCATTAAGATTTATAGGTATGCCAAGTAATATTGCAGCAAATATGAGACAGATTTTTTATGGATTGGCACTGATAATAATGATGTTTAAATACAGCAAAGGATTTATATCAAAAAAATATGTTGGACAGGAAAATAAATAATCCGACCCTAAGTTAAAGCAAATTTGCAAATCGTACAAGCCATCTCACAGACCAAAAATTGCAAAAGAGCTTGCCCTGCCTATCCATTGAAAGAAAAACAGCAAAACAGTAATAAAGTTTATAAATTATTGGACGGAAAGTACAGTTTATAAGCGCATTACTCATAATCGACTTTGTAATGATTTGACAGGCAAGTGCTTTGAAATGCACAACGCTTTATAAGCAACCCCTCACCTCAACCCCAAAAAACAGCTTTCCATTTCATATTCCGTAGCCGAATACTTAGTTTTGCAAAAAAAACATGATTTGCGAGCTGGCTCAAAAAAACATTGAAGACTTCAAAACCACCAACATCCTGCCACAAACGCCTTTCTGGGGGCGTGTGAAACGAAAGCAGGGCTTTATCCATAAAGGATTTGAAATGGTTGTTTCGAAGGATGTGTTGGCGAGCGAAGCAAGCGCCCTGGAAAAGAAAAGCGAGGATTTATTATTGCTGATCAAATACATCGACCAAAATAATTGCTTCGCCTATGTGCCCTTCGGACCTAAACTTGAACCCACTTTCGAAAATCAAGGCTTGTTTTTAGAGCAGTTATCAGAAGCAATACAACCACAGCTGCCTGCCAATTGTATATTTATCAGGTACGATTTGATGTGGGAGAACCAGTGGGCAGCAGAAGAAGATTATTTCGACAATGCCGGCAATTGGATAGGGCCACCGCAAGATCAAACCCAGGAATACCGAGTAAATTTTAAAACCATCAACTGGAATTTGCACAAAAGCGTGGAAGATATGCTGCCTAAAAACACTTTCTTTCTCGATTTAACATTGGATGAACAGGATTTGCTTTACAATATGAGATTCAACACCAGGTACAACATCAGAAAAGCAAATGCCAAAGGGATCAGCGTAAAAGAATACGGCATCGAAAATATTGGAGATTGGTATAAATTATACCTCGAAACAGCCAACCGGCATCAGCTACCCAAACAAAACCAGGATTTCTTTGCCACCATACTTAAGAATCAGGACAACAGCAAAAATGGTGTGACGGTAAAGATGTTGATGGCAGATTTCGATGGTAAGTTTCTTTCCTCCATGTTTTTGGTTTTATCAAAAAACAGGGGCACTTATTTATACGGAGCATCTGCTTCTGGCAAAAACAATTTGATGGCAAGTTATGCCCTGCAATGGGAATCCATTAAGCTGGCGAAAAAATGGGGTTGCACAGAATACGATATGTTTGGTTCAGCTCCCAATCTGGATCGAAGTCACCCCTTGCATGGCGTACACATCTACAAAAAAGGCTTTGGCGGAAACCTTTACCACAGAATGGGTTGTTGGGATTATCCGTACAACAAGGAACTTTATGATGTATTCCGGCTTCAGGAAGTTAATAAATAACTGTGCGTAGGCCTCTTGCATAAAATTGCGCTGTAAAGCCTGAGCAGCGGTTTTAGTCAATTGACGTTTTACTGTAATACTGCCCTCCCACTAAAAATAGGGTTTGGCCGGCCCTACACAAAACTAATCGCTATCATATGTGCAACTTTATATATTTTTGCATACGAAATCTGAACAAACTAATATATTACACATGTTAAAGAAGTCACTTATTTGGGTTTTGGCAGTTTTTATGGCAGTTGCTGCCATGATCTATCAACGGAGTACCGGCCCAACCTATGAATTCAAAGGCCGCCTGGAATACAAGGGCGAAACGTATAAATATAAACTGCTTCGCTCGCATGAGACCACCGAAGGAGCAAAAATTGAATTACCCTACATTGACGAAGCTGGTTACAAAGCGACCTTGCATTATAAACGCTATCAGACCGATGATTCTATCACAAAACTTGATTTTCAGTTGGATGCCAACAATCGGTTTGTAGCGCAGCTACCCGTGCAACCGGCAGCCGGCAAAATGGAGTATTATATCACAGGTGTGATTGATGGGCAAAAATTCAGCATACCTGAAGTTGGCGAGAAAGATATTGTTTTGAGGTATAAAGACCATGTTCCGGATTATATTTTGATACCACATGTGGTTATGATGATTATTGTTATCATTTTTGGTATGCGGGCAGGTTTGGCAGCAATCTTTAATGATGGCACCATGCGCAAATGGACCACTGTTGCTTTTGCAGCTATGACAGTTGGCGGCATGATTCTGGGACCCTTGGTACAAAAAAGTGCCTTTGGTGAATACTGGACAGGTTTCCCACTTGGCGGTGATTTTACTGACAACAAAACGCTTATCATGTGGGTGGCCTGGGCGCTGGCATTGGCAATCATTGGGTTTAAGCCAAAAAAGAAAGAAAAGATAAGCAAAGCGGCTGTAATTTTTGCTGCTGTTGTGATGACGGTTGTATACCTGATCCCGCACAGCATGGGCGGATCAACACTTGATTATGAGCAGGTTGATCAGGGTATCGATCCAAAAGAAGCCATTAAAACGGGAGCTAACAAATAGCTTTTCCGGAATTAAATCATTTAATCCTGAGTTTGGATGATAGCCAATTGGATTCATGTAATGGTAGTGCATATTGCCGTAATCGGCACTCCCTGGCTGCTTTATCGGGTGCTCACGCAAAGAAAACTATCGCTTGACAGCAAACAATGGAAAGGCAACTACAGTATTTTAATCGTTTTAGGACTCATCGCTGCTTCGGCCTATTTTACAGGCCCCGAAGCTGCTGATTGGACTAAACAGGTTATAACTTCTTTTCCTCAGGATCTGGTTGAAGACCATGCACTTTGGGGGAGAATTGCCTTCGTAATTCAGGCGATTGCCGCACTTATAGGGATCATGGGCTGGGCAAGCATTTTACAGGAAGAAATGCCACACAAAAAAATTCCGCTAATATTGATTATACTTTTGATTGTAAACACCCTGGTGATGCTCTATACCGCTCACCTTGGCGGACTGATCAGAAGGATTGACCTCATGCTATAAAAATCAGGATTAAAAAGCTGTTTTTTGAATCAGATGAACTATTGAAACAATTCATTAAGCAGCGCACTATTTTAATTCAGTAAACAATAAGCTATGGTTTTGACCATTTGACTGACGGAAGGCAAATTATTAAAAGATGAAAAAAGTATTATTATTCCTGGCAAATGGCTTTGAAATTCTGGAAGCAAGCGCATTTATTGATGTGATCGGCTGGAATTATCTGGAAGGAGATGGATCAACCAAGCTTTTTAGCTGTGGATTTCATAAGGAAGTAAAAAGTTCGTTTGATCAAAAGTTTATTGTTGACTATACACTTGATGAAATTGATCCCAACGATTTTGATGCCTTGGCAATTCCGGGCGGATTTGAAGAATATGACTATTATACGGAAGCATTTGACGATCGGTTCCTTCAGCTGATCAGGGCATTTGATTCAAGGAATAAAACAATCGCTTCCATTTGTGTGGCTTCTTTGGCTATCGCCAAAAGTGGACTGCTAAAAGGCAAAGAGGGAACAACTTATAACTCAATAAAAAGACGGGACATTTTAAAAAGTTTTGGCGTTAATATTATTGACCAGGCCGTTGTTAAAACCGACAATATCATTACTTCCTACGGGCCTTCCACTGCCACAGAGGTTAGTTTTATCTTGCTGGAATTACTTACATCCAAAATCAATGCGGATCAGGTTAAAAAGCTGATGGGGTTTAACGGAAAATGAATGATTGAAACGAAATTTAGCGGATAAAGTGAGATTACGTTGGCACTTGATCTAATTAATTAAATATCATAATTTTACATAAATCAACAATGAAAACACTCAAGCTATTAGGTATACTACTGCTGTTTACCAGCCATTTTTCAGTAGCACAAAATGAAATTTCAGCGACCATAAAGCAACAAGTACTTGAAACACAAGCTGCCAGGTTTTCTGCCATGATAACTGCTGATATTGAAACGCTGCAAAATTTATTGGCTGATGACCTCACCTACTCCCATGCAACAGGCTGGTCTGAAACAAAAACAGAACATCTGGAGACGATAAAATCTGAAAAAGTAGATTACGTTTCACTGCAACAAAAAGAAGTAAATGTTCGCATCTATGATAAAACTGCAGTTTTAACAGGTGACGTGGAAGTTAAGCTGATCTATCAATCAGAAAAAAAGGAATTTACACTAAGATTTTTGGAAGTCCAAAGGGAAATAAACGGAGCCTGGTGCTTAGTTGCCTGGCAATCTGTTATTAATACAACAAATAAATAGTTAACTGATTGCAGCATAAAAGAAAAATCTGGTTTTTTAGCAGCATAATGGTGACATTGGCTGTAGTATCCCTTCTTGTCACAGGCTCTTCTGTGCTGACTATTGCATTAGACAAAGCAAATACAATTCCCCTTGGCACATTCGTTACCTGGGCAGGAATGATTGCTTTGCCCCTGTCAATATATTGGGGAAGCAAAAAGCTGAGAAAGCCAACAACAAAATTGGATTTTTTCCTGGGAAAATTGCTTTCTGTAATCATTTTAATGGCCATCGTTTGGATGCCTGTTTCCTGGTTACTTGCGGGAAATCTCTCCTTTTCTTTTTCCGAAAAGGAAGTATTTCAGGGTGGTCAGGCAGCAATGAAATGGTTTTGGGGATTCAGCTACGCTATCGGCATAGGTGCGTTGCTGGTACTTTTTACCTTTTGGATCTCATTACTTTTCAGGAGTAAAAACAAAAAAAGCAAGTAAATACGAATCGCCCGGAACTATTGAATGTCAACTATTAAAGAACTTCAATATTATCAATTAACCGGCACCTCCAGATTGATCTGTTGCACTTCAGCTTGTTCCGGATAAATCATCAGCACATTCTGGTCAGGCAGCAATTGTGGCACTTTGTAAGTCAGGTTCCAGTGTTTCAAATCGTACGAAACACCATATTTACGGGCATTAATCATCACAAAGAGCTCTTGCTTATTGTCGTCCTGACGCGCAAAATAAGCATCAGGATTGTAGTCTTTTCCACTGTCTTTAAGGCTAATCCCTCTCTTTTTGAATAGTTTCAAAAGTTGTTTACGATCTGCTTCGTTGGCATAAAACTCTATACTGGCTGTCATTTCACGCATCAGCAGCGACAAGGTTGTCACCCATCGCTCACAGCCATATTCCAGTGTAGCATTGGGAGGAACCAAAATCAATAATATTTCAGTAGTTTCGAGCGGTTTAGGAAGGTTACTGATAATCACCTGATTAAATGTGGCTTTGAGAATAGCCTCGTACATATACCCAAAAATACGGCTAAGGTCTGCATCGCGACCACTCCATCCTAAAATAAGCGTGGAAGCATTAAGCTCAAGCGTAGTTTTTACAATTGCTTCCGGAATATTGGCATCCAACCTGTTCAATCCTTCCATATTTACGCCAGATGCAGCAGCGTGGGCTTTCACTTCTTCAAGGATAGGCTGTATGGCAGTGAGTTGCTTACGTGCTTCATGATCATCTTTTACAACGGCGAGCGAATAAATCGGTTCTTTGGCTTTGGGATTGTGCATCATGATAGCCAGGTCAATCAATCGCTTTACTGTTGCCGGATTGGCAATAGGCACCAAAATACGCTGACTGAGGGGTGCTACTTCATCGGGTTCTTTATGTTTCTCTTCTATGGCTAGCCGGCGACCATATTTGTTTGTATGCCACGAGCTAAACAAAGAGGTAAACATGATCAGAAAAATAGTAGCATTGAAAAGGTCTTCAGAGATTACTTCATAACGCATACCAATTAGCGCAACTGCCAGCGTAGCTGCAGCCCTGGCTGTTGATAAACCAAAAATAGTTTGAAACTCATTCATGCTTTGTTTAAAGATCAGCTTCGAAACAAAAGCTGCCAGCCACTTCCCTCCTATGCCAAGCACAATCAAAACTGCTGCATAAATCAATGGCCACATGCCTGACCACAACACATCCAGGCGGATGAGCATGCCCACACTGATCAAAAAGAAAGGGATAAAAAGTGAATTGCCCACAAAATCGATACGGTTCATCAAAGTAGAGCTGTGCGGGATCAACCTGTTAAGTGCCAAACCTGCAAAAAATGCCCCGATGATGGGTTCTGCTCCGGTGAGTTCGGCAGCAAAGGCCGAAACAAAAAGCATGGTAAAAACGAAAAGAAATTGAGTAGTGCCATCCAAAGCTACATTCCTGAAAAACCAGGCACTGATTCTTGGCAGAATAAAAAAGATGACAAAAGAAAATACCGAAAAACTTACTACAAAGGTGATGAATCCCTGATCGCCTTCGCCATTGAGCATGGTTACCAAAAAAGCCAGCAATACCAGCACAAGCGTGTCAGCTATTACAGTACCGCTTACTGCAGTAGTAACAGCAGGAGTTTTAGTAAGCCCCAGAGAGCTAACCACCGGAAAAGCAATCAAAGTATTGGATGCCAGCAATATCCCAATAAGGGCAGCAGGCACAAAGCTAAAATCCATGAAGACAGCTGAAGCATAATAACCCAATGCGAAGGGCAGCGCAAAGCTCAGTAACCCAAAAACAATACTTGAACGGCTGTTTTTTCTGAATTCAATAAATTCAATTTCCAAACCGGCCAGAAACATGATATAAAGCAAACCCACTTTACCAAACAGTTCCATCACCCTGCCTTCGCTCAACACATGCAGTGCATGCGGACCGATGATGATACCGAACACAATCATACCTACTATCGGTGGAACATTTGTTCGCCTTAGCAATACCGGAATGGCCATAATGGCAGAAAGCACAATGGCGAAGATGAGCACCGGATCCTGAACAGGAAGTGTAAAGGGATTGTGACCAGTCATTGTTTTTGAATTATTCTTTATCGCGAATCAAAACATCAATAGCTCCCACACCAAACTTACTCATGGAAGCCATCCTGTTTTGTGTTCCTTCGTAAGCTTCAAGTGCTTTAACGATAGCGTTTTTTAGTACTCCGTTGCCAACGCCATGGATATAGGTTATTTTATCATATTCATTCACCATGGCACTCTCCAGGGTTTTATGAAAGTGATCCAGCTGAATATTTAGCATATCTTTACTGCTAAGACCGGTAATATTATCAAGAAGTTCGCCAATGTGAAGATCAACAACAGCCTCACCCGGATTTGTTTTATATTTATCAATCAGAGGTTTTTCGGCTATCGACTTCTTTACTACAGATGCTTCCGTGGAGCGGCCTTCTTTTTGCAGCTTTTGTTCTTGCTGCTGATCCATCCTCAGAGAATTCACAACTTCGAGTTGCACCATAATTGCCTTTTCACCCAGCACTGCCGAGCTCAAATAACTACCTTCCTTAAAAAACCGATTGGCTTTTAGCTGATATGGCACATGCAATGGTACAAGTGGCCTTTTTGTTTCATCCTCAATCAACAAGGCCTGAACAATTCCTGAGGACCAATAATTTAAGTCTTCGCGCGAAATAGTTTCAATAACAACTTTTGAGTAAGCCTCGATCTGCCCGTAATCCACATTTTCGAATCCATCTTCGGTGGTCAGCAGAAAGTTGTACAGCATTTCGGTATTGGTATGATTGATCAGAATTACATCCAGCAAACCTGTCAGCACCCATTGTTGTTCGTGTGGCACAAAGGCCAGGTAAGCCCCTTCCGGTTCGGGATTTTTAGCAAAACGTCTCAATCCCGATTTACGGGCTGCATCTGCCTCTTCGGCCTGCTGCTGTTCTTGCCGCAGCACCTCTTCGCGTATCACCTCTGTAGCTTGTTTCACACGCGCCTGAACACTGTCAGGATCTATTACCAAATCACTCATCAGGACAGGTATTTCAAACCCATCTTCAATTGCCACCAAAGCAAGCCGGCTGTCCATGATCCTTACAATGGTGCCCCCACCTTTTTCGTTCAGGAACTTGACCTTATCACCACTTTTAAATTTTTCCATAGTCAGTTATTCTTTTGCAAAAGTAATCAATCTGAAAGAAGGATACAGGGAACGACATATGCTAATTTAAGTTTACAGCCGGGATTTCTTTATCCTTGAAGTATATACACTTAGAATATTAGATAGTTATTTTGTGACTCTTCATAGGTGTTTTTGTTTTAATCATCCGGATTTATTTTCGTAAATGAAATGAACATTAGGATCAATTGGATTAGCTTGCCTTTGATCTCATTCACCAATTCTTGGGGGCTCCAGCCCGAAAATATTAGAAGAGAGGGTTAAGTTTGGCTTGATAGCGCAACCCAGATGGGGTTGCTGCTATTGTAGTAAATGCTTTTTATAAAAAGATTTCAACCTCCCGACATTTCAGTCGGTACAGGCAGACAGGGTTGCGCTATTTTGGACAGTGTTTGGTTAGACATAAGGTGCAGTTCTTCATAGATGAGCTGAATGGCAGTTACACCGTTGATATTCATTTATAGGGCGGTGCGCTGCACCTTGACTTATCTTTTACCAATTTTTTACAAATAGAACGGTGCGCTGTACCGTCAAGTATTGCGGGACTGCATCTGGTTTTCATTTATTCAGGTGGTTTTACAAAAAGGGTGGTTTCATGAGAAGTGGTTTTAGATTGGGGAATGTTTGGCATTGACGTTGTTTACATCCCCAAAATCAGAAATAGCACCTGCTTATTTAAAACCCAATCTAAATTATTGGTTTTTCTTTACAAAATCACCAGGCTCTGCTATCTTTGTAAGCATTAGTTATTAAACCAAATTAAAGCATTCATCATGAAAAAACTACTGCCTTTTTTTGTGGCATTGTTGTTTGTTAGTACACTCTCATGCGAAAAAAGCAATACAACCGAAGAAAGCCATGGCGAAACAGTTTTTCAAATCAATCATCTAATTGATAATGAATCGTTAACAACTGATGCGTTGATCTATACAAATGCCGCTGGTAATCGATATATGATCACAGAGATTCAATGGTTCATTACCAATCTAAAACTAATTTCCACTGATGGAAAGGAGTTTTTGGTTAAAAATCAAAATGGTGAATCAGTCTTTTACATCGATACTGACATTCCTGAAAGCATGATTATCAGCACGGGTCAAACATTTCCCAGCGGTAACTATTCCGGTGTAAAATTCACTTTTGGATTTGATAAAGATGAAAACCAATCCCATCGATTTGTCAACCCACCAGAATCCTTTATGTTTTGGCCAAGCTACCTGGGCGGAGGATATCATTATATGAAGCTCAACGGCAAATGGATCAATCAGCAAGGACATACCGAACCATTCAATTTTCATCTGGGCATCGGACAAGAGTATTATGATGAAAACAAGACCAATGAGGTGCTCTACAATTTCGGAAGAAGCGACAACTTTGAGCACTGTGAAGGCTATCAGCCTCCTGCAGTATTGCCACCCGTAACAGGTTTTATTCATAACTATTTTACAGTAAGCCTGGAAAATGCCTTTACAATTTATGAAAATCAAACCACGACCCTGGATTTGCAGATGCATATCGAACAATGGTTTAAAGCAAACCATATTTACGACCATGATGTATGGGGTGGTGCCATTATGCAACAACAGGAAGCAATGGAGATTGGCATAAAAAACGGACCAGCTGCTTTTGAACTCAAACAAGGTGAATGAAACAGCTATTCAAAACTTTCTTTTTAATTGTAACTGGTTTGTTATTCCTGTTGACAGCTTGCTCTGACAAAACAGAAATTATTGACCCACCTCCAGCTTACAAACCTACACCTTATGAATTGGAGATTCCTTTTGCTTTTCCAACAAAGCTGAATATTCCTGAAGATAATCCGCTAACGGTTGAAGGCATTGAATTGGGACGCTACCTGTTTTATGACGGCAGACTAAGCGGACGTACACATCCGGATTCGCTAATGAGCTGCGCTACCTGTCATATTCAGGAAAATAATTTTGAACCCGGCACAGATCATCCTGTTTTTGAAGATGGTTTTGTGCATGGCCTTAGCGGGCTGCAAACACATCATGTAGTATTGCCATTGGTAAATCTGGTTTGGAACAGCAGTGGATATGGGTGGAATGGCAGTTTTTATAGTGCCAATGAAAACCCTAACCGTCGCCAGATTGAAGATATTGTTGCCCTGTCTGTGATGGCACCTGACGAGATGTATGGCGATACAAACCGAGTTAAAGCCTTGTTTCAGTCACTCGAAGGCTATCCCGAATTATTTTACAAAGCATTCGGAAGTAATCAGGTTACCTTTAGAAATATCTCCAAGGCAATAGCTCAATTTGTGAGAACACTCGTTTCTGCTAATGCAAAAATTGATCGCTACCTGAGAGGAGAAGAACAGCTATCGCAAAGCGAACTGAATGGCTTTATCCTTTTCACTACCGAAGAAGGAGCTGATTGTTTCCATTGCCATGGAGGATTTGGCAACCCTTTATTTACAACGCATTTATTCTACAACAACGGCAAAGACACTGTTTTTGATGATCCACTTGACCACTACGCTGTTACTGGCGATCCGATGCACAAAGGAGCCTATAAAGCACCAACATTGCGTAATGTCAGCCTGAGCGGTCCTTATATGCACGATGGGCGTTTTGCCACACTGGATGAGGTAATAGATTTTTATTCGCACGAAGTGAAATGGTCAGAACAGATAGATCCGCTTATGCATCATGTTTTGCGTGGTGGAGTGCAGCTTACCCCATCAGAAAAATCTGATTTAAAAGCGTTTATAGCAACCTTGCATGACGAAGAGTTTTTAAATAATCCTGCCTTTGGCAAACCGGAAAAATTTCCGGATGAAAACTAAAACACTTCTGGCTCGCTTACATTACGACGTGAATCGGTTTCACCCAAAACGCGTAGTAAATCTTTAGTTTGAACTGGTTTATATAGCACATCATCCAAGCCCTTATTTAGGTATTCCTCCGTGCTTTTCTGCAGGGCATCTGCTGTGAGTGCAACAATTCTGGGTCTTACAGACCTAGGCACACGAGCACGTATTTGTCTGGTTGCTTCAATCCCATCCATCACAGGCATTTGTATGTCCATCAAAATCAGATCGTAAGATTTTTGCGAGACCGATTCCAATGCCATCTGACCATTATCGACAAGTTTTGGACTGTAGCCAAACCGGTTCAAAACACTCAAAATAATTTTCTGATTAATTGCATTATCCTCTGCCACAAGAATTTCGAGCGGATGGTAATCCCCCATATGTTCATCAGCAGGCGGCAAATGATCGCGTTGATTAAGCACATCTGCTGTTCCACTCAACACGGCCTGCACGGCTTGAAGCAATTCGTGCAGGATAACCGGTTTTAAGATTATAACCGTATCCTTGCGAATAACAACCAGTTGGTCATTCAGCTTTTCGCGGTCCTTGATGAGTATATGTGGTATTGCATGTTTATTGCGGACGCGGTCAACCAATTTGAGGTCGAGCTTGAAATTGGCACGCAAATCAGTTATCAGCAGGTCATATTCCTTCAATTCATCAGTAAAAACAGGTGTTTCCTGCTCCTCTTTACGCGCTTTAAAAGCAGCACCCAAAAAAGTAAAATACTCCTGAAGCAAATCTATCAGCAGGCCATCATGAGATAAAAACAATACTTTCACGCCTTCCAAATCAGAAGCCTCCTGGGCTATTTCATAGCTTTCATCAACCAATAGCGGAAGCGTCACTTTAAATGTCGTGCCGCTGCCCAAAATGGAGTGCACTTCAATTTTTCCTTTCATCTTTTTTACCAAATGGTCACAAATCGAAAGGCCAAGTCCAATCCCCTTGATTTGCGCTGCTTCGTGTTGCTCGCCTTTTACATAAGGTTTAAAAAGCTGAGGCAACACCTCTTCCCTTATCCCTTGCCCGGTGTCTTCTACAGAAATCACCAGACCAGGTTCATTTTGAGATTGCTCTGCTTCCACCTTAAGTTTCACATAACCAGCATCAGTAAACTTTATTGCATTCTCAATGAGGTTCATCACTACCTGCCTGATGCGCAGCGCATCTCCAACAATCATCTGAGGTAAATCAGGCTGAATGTGCAAAATGAAATCCAGCTTTTTCTCAAGTGCCTGATCCAATACTGATTCCATTGTTTCTTGCATGCTTTGCCTCAGAGGCATTGGTCGCTGATGAATCTTAACCTTTCCGCTTTCGATTTTGGCATAATCCAATAAATCATTGAAAAGTCCTACCAACATATTTCCACTTTCACGAATAAGCTGAGCATAATACCGCTGTTTGCTTGTTAGTTCGGTATCACAAAGCATTTCGGCCATACCAATCACAGCATTCATTGGAGTGCGGATTTCGTGACTCATGCGCCCTAACAGTCGGTTACTGTTCTGCCTTGCTTCATATTCCTGTTCGACGGCTTTGTTTAATTTTTTTCTTAGATTTTCGCGTTCAACAGCTGCCAAAATAGTTTTTTCCAAAATAAACGCATCCGTATGGTCTCGGATCAGATAATCCTGTGCTCCGGCTGCGATAAGCGATAAAGCAGCTTTTTTGTTATTCTCGGTGCACGAAATAATAAATGCCAAACTGGAAAAATGCTCAAAAAGCGATACAACAAAATCATAGCTTTCCTTCCCTGCCTTACACCCTCCAATTATAACAACCTCCGGTTTACTTTCAGCTACAATTTGAATTACTTCTCCCTTAATAGGTTCAACATTCCTGATCAGATTCATCCCCTCTATCTTGGAAATCAAATCTTCATAATGCCGTTTTTCAGCACTATCATCGGTAATTAACAACAGGTTGAGCATAACGGATGTGTTTTGAGGAGCTAATATACGTTAAGTTTGAGCTAAATAAAAATTATCCGCTAGAACAAATTCCATGTTCAGAACACGGAACAGTATTGCGGAAATCGTAATTTCGCATTTCAGCCATTATTATGCCACAAACGATTGCCAACAAACAAGTGTTCAGCCTGAGTGAAGTAGCCCAAAGCATCAAGCTTACACTTCAGAAGCGCTATACATCGAGGTTTTGGTTAAAGGTCGAAATGAACAAACTTAACCATTATCCCCGCTCTGGCCATTGCTATCCCGACCTTGTGCAAAAGCAGCATGGACGATTGCTGGCACAGATGCGCAGCACTTTGTGGAGTATTGATTACCAAAGAATAAACCGGCATTTTTTGCAGCTTGTTAAACAGCCATTGGCTGATGGCATGCTCCTGCTTATGGAAGTGAGCATACAGTTTGAGGCTAATCATGGCTTGAGCCTGATGATCCACGATATTGATCCCTCGTTTACATTGGGCGATCTAGAACGGGAAAAACAGGAAACTATAATAAAATTGCAAGAGCAAGGCGTTTTCGATCAAAACAAAATGCTCGAAATTCCTCTACTGCCTAAACGCATTGCGGTTATTTCAGTTTCGACCAGCAAAGGTTTTGCTGATTTTGAAAAGATCGTTCAGGCACGCATGAGAGGTTTCAAATTGCAGTATCATTTGTTTCCTTCTTTGTTGCAAGGACCTCAAGCTGCTGAACAAATCAAGAAGCAGCTCAATACAATCAGGCTGTTGAAAAAACATTTTGATGTGGTAGCAATTATCCGGGGAGGAGGCGGTGAGGTAGGTCTGGCCTCCTTTAACGATTATTCATTGGCTTACAGCATTGCCACTTTTCCGTTGCCAATAATCACTGGAATTGGCCATGCCACTAATCAAACCGTGAGCGAAATGGTGGCGCACACCAACGCTATCACACCTTCGGAGCTGGCTGATTTGATATTGGATCGATTTGAGGTTTTCAGGGACAAACTGAATGATGCCACACTCAAGTTAAGACAAGTAGTCCGCAAAACACGAGACGAAAGCAAACTCCTGGAATATTTTTCTGCTCGCCTTATCAGGCAAAGCAGTTTATCAATGGAACGCAACAAACAGCATTTTCAGGAATTGTTGCAAGACATAAAAAAACAAACAATAAACCGTTGCAAACAGGAAATCAACTATTTAAAAGAATTCAATAATGTAATTTGCAAGCTGGGGCGCCAAAAAACAGATTCGGAACAGAATCAACTTACTGAACTAAAACTCAACCTAACGACTGCCTTGGGGGATTTAATTTCAAAAAATAATACCCAACTCGACTTCAACGCTAAAACAGTGGCATTGCTTGATCCTGTGAATGTGCTCCGCAGAGGTTATTCTATCACTTATTGTGAAGGGAAGCTGATTACTTCCATTCAGTCAGTAGAAACAGGCAGTCAGATAAAAACCATAGTAAAAGATGGTGAATTGACTAGTACAATAAACAAAAAACAGGAAAAACATGAATAATTTGGAAAGCATATCCTATAGTGAAGCATTTGAAGAGCTTCAGCAGATTGTAAATGAAATTGAAGGAGGAGAAATCAGCGTTGACCAACTTTCGGAAAAAGTAAAACGCGCTGCCAATTTAATCAGCATTTGCAGAAATAAACTACAAGCAACAGAGCTGGATGTTGAAAAAGTTTTAAAGGAATTGGAAGAAGGGGATTAGTCGAAGGTCGGAAGGTCGAAAGTCAAAATGTCAACAAAAAAAAGCTCACTGCTTATCAATACAGACGATTTATCAAATGAAGCATTTAATGGAATTTAAAGAGAGACAGAGCAATTAACACATGATTTAACTTTGCATTATGGCTTATTATCTGATATTTGTAAAAGCGAAACCGAATACCTCGATAAAGCAGAAAAATTAACCAAAGAACTAATACATGCGGAGGATTGGGAGTTAGATGATTTGTTTTGGGGCGAACCAATAGAAAAAGAAAAATTGAAACTCACGCTTCTTAAAATCATCGATAATATTGAGAAAGTAAGGAAAATCCCAATGGAAAAGCGCCATTATGATTAAAAGGAATTGAGCTTATTAACCACCTCTCAGGCATTAAAGCTCAATCCCTGCGCTTTTCAGCTTTCTCTGTTTTCATCTGTTTGTAGGATCCTTCAAAAATATCGAAACGCATAAAGCGGCATTCAAGAGGGCCGTTATAAACTGTTTTTTTCACGGAAGGTTTCAATCCGATTCTTTTCATGGCTGGCAGGTCGCTGCTGATTACCCATGCTTGATAACCCTTGAACTGCTTTTTTAGGCTGTCGCCAATAGTTTTATACAAAGCGGTGAGATCATCCTCTTCCAACCTTTCTCCATAAGGCGGGTTGATCAGCAAAACGCCACCACCTTCGGGTGGAACCAAAGCTTCTATGTCCTTCTTAATAATTTTAATATCATGATTCAAATGGGCATTGCGAACATTGGCACGGGCAATATCAACCGCCTTGGCAGAATGATCAGAACCTAAAATTTCCCCTTCCATCTCACTGATTTTTTCATCTGCAGCGCTTTTAACATTTGCCCAAAGCTCCGGATCATAATCTTTCCAGCGCATAAATCCATAATTGTTACGATAGTAGCCAGCAGGAATATGCATACCTATCATAGCCGCTTCTATTGGAATAGTTCCTGAACCACACATTGCATCTACAAAATTGCGATCGCCTTGCCAGCCTGTCATCAAAACCAAACCTGCTGCCAGCACTTCATTGATTGGCGCTTTATCTACCATTGTACGATAGCCTCTTTTATGCAAAGAGTCGCCCGAACTATCCAACAACAGACTCACTTGATCTTCGGCAATATGCACATTGATGCGAAGGTCGGGTTGGTCAACATCAATAGAAGGCCGTGCACCAAAACGATCCCTGAACTGATCCACGATAGCATCTTTGGTGCGCAAGGCTACATAGTGCGAATGTGTGAAGGTAGTGCCGCTTACTACTGCGTCGATGGCAAAAGTCTGGTCAACTGAAAACAATTCGTACCAGCGAAACTTAGAAACACCATCGTAAAGGGCATTTTCGTTTTTTGCAACAAAATGAAATATTGGTTTTAGTACGCGCAAAGCTGTACGAAGCTCGTAGTTAGCGCGGTACATAAGCTTTGTATCAGCTTTAAAACTTACCGCACGGGTAATCGGCAATATTTCGGTGGCTCCAAGAGCAGCTAATTCTTCAGCCAGCAAAGGCTCAAGTCCGGAAACTGTTTTGGCAATAAGGTTGAAAGTATTATTCTGATCAGACACGGTCATAAAAATTATTTGATTGGCAAAAGTACGCTAATTTTGAGAGTTTCAATGCTTTTGAAGCAGCAAACAGCTATGGAATCAAAGCATTAAATCAGTGAGATTTGCATATTTAAGGAATATTAAAATTATGCTGCAAAACAATATTGATATATTTACACAATCCTTTAAAGCATTCATTTAAACAAACTGTTTATGACCATCAAAGAAGCACAACAAACCGTTGACCAATGGATACAGGAAGTGGGTGTACGCTATTTTAGCGAGCTCACCAACACCGCCATGCTTATGGAAGAAGTGGGCGAAGTGGCACGCATCATGGCACGCCGTTATGGTGACCAGTCTTTTAAAAAGTCGGACGAAACAGTTGAATTGGCTGATGAAATGGCAGATGTACTTTTTGTTTTGATTTGTTTGGCTAATCAAACCGGTGTTGATCTGACCAAGGCGCTGCAAGCCAATCTTGACAAGAAAACCAAACGTGATAAAGAGCGGCACCAGAATAACCCAAAACTAAAGTAAGCTTAAACTTATTGCAATCTCTGTTTAGCTGTGAGTTCACAAAAACCCTATTTATCCAAGTTTCTTTTAAGATTTTTTTAAGAATCATTTCAAATAATTCGAACGATATTTGCTAACCCCAATAAATCTTCAAATCAATTATTATGCTTGCCTTACAGTTTATCAACCACCAAATGAAACAGGCGCGCCGGTCAACGATCTGGCAGAAAAACCTTGCGCTAAATATCCTGATCATTTTCGTGGCATTTATTTTATTAGCCGAAGCTATTGGCCTTTCGTTGCTGCTGGCGTATAAATGGCACGAAATTGCGAAGGAATCTGAAGTGCTCACCTCTTTTTATCAAGTGGCTGCCTGGTATTTTGCGGGAAGTTTTATGATCAGATTTTTTATGCAACAACTGCCGGCACTCGAAATCAGACATTATCAAACCCTTCCGATCAAAAAAAGTGCTTTGATACATTTCCTGCTGATCAAAGGAAAATTCAATTTTTTCACTCTGATAAGTCTTATTCTGTTTACTCCCTTCGCCTTTATGCAAGTGAGCTATTATGAAGGGATAGTCGCAGCCTGGATCTGGTTGGCCGGGATGATGTTTATTGATCTCACCATCAATTATTTTATCATCTGGTTAAAAAAACTGATGGTAACAAATCTGAAAACCGTAAGTATCGTTTTAGGATTGATCGGTTTGCTGGCTCTCGGCGAATACCTGTCCTGGTATTCCTACAGCAATCTTTTTGCGGCATACATCTCTACCATGATGCAAAATAAAATTCTTTGGTTTATTCCGCTCATCACATTGCTAATGGTTTATCTGATCAACTACCGTTTTTTACACAACAGGCTTTACCTTGAAGAGCTAAGCAAAGCGAAAACTGACAAGACAGCCGGAAGTCAGTTTGGGTATTTGCAACGGTATGGCATCATAGGAGAAATTATTTTATTGGATATCAAACTATTTCTGCGTAACAAACGAACTAAATCCATTCTTTTTCTGGCACCAATATTTCTGGCTTATGGACTGATTTTTTATCCCAACGATGAATACAGCCGTGATGGTGGATTTATGATTTTTATCGGAATTTTTATTTCAGGTTTTTTAATGCTGAATTATTTGCAATACGCTTTCGCTTATGAAGGCAGTTATTGGGATATGATAATTAGTTCGCGCATCCCGATGCATCAATATGTAAAGGCCAAATTGATAGCAGGATCTGCCGTTGTTGTGATTGCATGGTTTTTAACTATTCCTTATCTCTATTTTGGTCAAAGTGTTTTCCTGATCAACACTGCAACAGCTTTGTTCAATATTGGCATTTTAGCGCCTGTGGCCTTGTATTTTGCCTCTTACAACAAAAAAGCGCTGACCTTGAGCAAAGGAAGCGCATTTAACTATCAGGGAACAAGCAGTATGCACTGGCTGATCATGCTTCCTGCATTTTTAGTCCCTATTTTAATCTATATGCCATTTAAATGGTTTGGCTATCCCGAAACCGGCATGCTGGTGTTGGGAATTATCGGATTACTTGGCTTGCTGTTCAGGTCAGCTTTCACAAAAATGATTGAAGGAAACCTCAGCGACAGAAAGTATCAAATGGCAGAAGGTTTCAGAGAAAAAAATTAATGCTACCCTTTTTAACACTGATAAATAACAATTACAATGATACAAATCAAAGATTTACAGAAGTCATACAGCGGAACAACTGTTTTAAATATTCCATCCCTGACCATCGAAAAAGGGGTCAATTTTGGACTGGTAGGTAACAACGGTGCCGGAAAAACAACACTATTCAGGTTGTTACTTGATTTGATACGCGCGGATCAGGGTGAAGTGAGTATCAATGGCGAAAATGTGACAAAAAATGAATCCTGGAAGCATCAGCTCGGCTCATACCTTGATCAGGGATTTCTGATCGACTTTTTAAGCCCTGAGGAGTTTTTCAATTTTGTTGGTAAAACCAAAGGCATGAGCGCAGGAGATATTGAAGCATTTCTGGAAAGCATGCAGGAGTTCTTTAACGGCGAAGTATTAGGTCGTAAAAAGCTGATTCGCAACCTATCGATGGGAAACCAGCAAAAAACAGGTATAGCAGCTGCCTTAATGGGCAATCCTGAGATTGTAGTGCTTGACGAACCTTTCAACAGCCTCGACCCTACTACACAAATAAGGCTCGTAAAGCTGATAAAAAAAATTCAGGAAACTCAGGGCGTTACTTTTTTAATATCCAGCCACGACCTGAATCATATCGCTGAAGTGTGCGACCGCATCGTTGTACTGCATGAAGGCGAACTGGCACAGGATATCATTACCGGACAGGATACACTGGAAACCTTGAAAGCCTATTTTGCCGTTTGATGACTACCCAGCTAAAAACAATTAGCCTTTTACTGATACTCCTCTTATGTTTTGGTTTTGCAAAGGCACAATCATACCAGGTTAGTGGAGTAGTGAAAGACAGCAATACCGATGAAGCGCTGCCTTTTGTAAACATAGTGCTGAACGATGGCTATTTTGGCGGAACCACTGATATTGACGGAAAATTTAAACTGACAAGTCGTGAGCCTGTCAAACAAATACGAATGAGCTATGTGGGCTATCAACCTTATATACAACACTTTGAAAAACACCCCCATACACTAATTGTCTATCTTCAAACTGAAAGCATTGACCTGCAGGAAGTAGTTGTGAAGCCCGGCATTAATCCCGCACATCGGATTATTGACAGCGTATTGTTTTACAGGCAAAACAACAACCCTGAAAACCTCACCTCCTTTGCTTACACAGCCTATGATAAAATGGTGCTGACTATCGACACGCTTAATTACAATTTAAAAAAAGAAACAGACACCACCATTTCTGATACCAACAATAAGGCACGCGAATTTCTTCGTCAACGGGATTTATTCCTGATGGAGACTGTTACAGAACGTAAATTTCTGGCTCCGGATCGTAATTACGAAAAGGTATTGGCGACGCGCATATCCGGTTTTCAGGATCCCATTTTCATCTTTTTGATGGCTCAAACCCAAAGCCGGAGTTTTTACAACGAAACGATTCGAATTGCTGACAAAAACTATATCAATCCCATCAGTAAAGGCAGCCAGCGTAAATATTTGTTTGTTCTGGAACAACAAAACCCTGTCAATGAATCAGATACGCTTTATACAATATCATTCAGACCATTGCGCAATACCAATTTCGATGGCTTAAAAGGTGTAATGAATATCCGTTCGGATGGATGGGCTATACAAAACGTTACGGCAGAACCCAACAGGGAAGAAACAGGTTTCAGTATTGAGATTCAGCAGATGTATGAAAAAATCGAAGACAAGCAATGGTTTCCTATACAACTTAATACTAATATACTGCTAAGTAGCGCTGTGATGGCTGAAGCTGATCGCACTTATCCTGTTATTGGTATCGGGAAAAGCTACTTACGGGATATTCAACTGAATCCTGAACTTGTAAAGCGACAGTTTTCACATATTGAAATAGATGTAGCCACCGATGCTACTGAAAAAGATGCAGATTTTTGGTTGCAATACCGAATTGACAGCCTCAATAAGCGTACATTGGAAACTTATCGCTTCATGGATTCAATTGGTAAAGCGAATCAGTTTGACCGTTTTGCCAAAAGCTTTGAAACTGTGATGACTGGTAAAATTCCAATTAAGAAAGTAGATCTTGACCTGAACCAACTGTTCCGATTTAATGACTTTGAAGGAGTGTACCTGGGATTGGGTTTGCAAACCAATGACAAGTTTTCGCGCAAGATTAAACTTTCAGGATTTTGGGGGTATGGTTTTGGTGATCAGACAGCCAAGTATGGATTAAAAGTCAATTCCTATTTCAATCGCACTCAAAGCACAGCTTTTTGGATAGACTACCATTTTAAAGCTGTTGAACGAGGAGGTGTAGCAAATTTTGATGACAATACAAACACATGGTCCCCTGATAATTACAGACTCTTTTACATCAACAGTATGGATATAAGCCGGACAGCAGCTGCCGGATTTCAATTCAGGGCACTTCGACATTTTAGCTGGAAAACCTCCTTGATGTCAGAACAAAAGAATGCGCTGGATAACTATCAGTTTTTCAATAATGGCAATTTGACTAATGACTTTCGATTTACAAAAGTGCAGCTGGAGACAAGGTTTGCGCTAAAAGAAAAATTTATGCAAACTACCCGCAGCCTTATATCCCTTGGATCTGACTATCCAATTGTTTGGTTGCGATATACTCAATTTACTGACCAGCTGTTTGACGGGGAATTTGCAGGGTCAAAACTGGAAATGAAAGCAGATTATAGCTTTTTTACTCCCTATTTCGGTACTACCAAAATTAGTTTACTCGGAGGAATAGTAGATGAGCTGCTTCCTGCTACAGAGCTATTTAACGTTCCGGGAACCTATCGCGGTTTTGCACTTTATGCACCCGGAAGTTTCGGAACCATGCGTACTAATGAGTTTTTGTCTGATCGTTTTGGTGCTGTATTCCTAACCCATAACTTTGGAAAATTACTATTGCGAAATAATAAGTTTGAACCTGAACTTGCACTTGCATTAAATATTGGCTTTGGAAGCTTGTCACGTCCCGACTTGCATAAAGGCATAAACTTCAATACTATGGAACATGGTTTTTATGAAGGTGGACTGTTGATTCATAACCTTTTAAAATTACCCACCCTAAAAATTGGCCTTGGAACTTATTACCGCTTCGGACCGTATAGCTTCGAAAAAACAGTCAAAAATTTTGGACTCAAATTTAGCATGGAAATAGGATTATAAGAAAAGGCATCTTAACCTATACCCTGTTGATCAAGCTTTTACCAAAAAGAAATAACTATTACTATTTTCTATCTATGGTATTATTAGGTGTTTTAAGCAACACATAAAGTGAATGCTGAAACCAACAAAGTTGCTACATCACAATTGCTTATACGCAATATCAAAACTTCCTTCCTTGATTAAGTTTTGTCATTGGTATTCTTAAATTAATCCGCTATTTTTGTTTTGGTAATCCAGCATTAACCCATGAAACAGCGATCACTTTTTTCGCAGTTTATCGTATGGCGAGTCAAGCATATCCAGGACAGCTATTTTGTAATCATCCTGAGTGTGGTTGTAGGACTACTTGCAGGTTTATCAGCATTCTTACTCAAAAGTTTTGTTTTTTATATCAAAGATATTCTTACCGGTTTTTTTGATAAATCATCAGAAAACATTTGGTATATCCTTTATCCGGGAATTGGCATACTGTTAACTGTAGTAACTGTGCGCTATCTGCTTAAAGATCATACCGAACATGGCATTCCGCGTATTTTATATGTGATTTCACGGCTGGATGGTAAAATGCGCTGGCATAAATATTTTTCATCTGTTTTGGGAAGTTCATTTACAGCTGGATTTGGTGGTTCTATCGGGCTGGAGTCACCGATTATTGCAGCAGGTGCATCACTTGGTTCCGGACTCGGACAGCGCCTGAAGCTGAATTATAAAAACACAATTTTACTGATCGGATGTGGGGCAGCCGGGGCGATGGCATCCATTTTTACAACACCCATTGCAGCGGTAGTATTCGGGTTGGAGGTTCTGATGCTGGATCTGGCTACTGCATCAATTATTCCATTGCTCATTGCTTCTGTTACCGGAGCCATCACTGCTAAGCTGCTCCTCTCAGATGAAATACTCATCCATTTCGAAATCACGCAGCCTTTTGAAATTTACGATCTGCATTTTTATGTTTTACTGGGTGTGTTAAGCGGCTTGGTATCTCTCTATTATAGTGGTATGCATCATGCCATTCGTAAACGTTTTAGTAAGTTTAACAATAAATATCAAAAACTGCTTATTGGCAGCCTGGCCTTAGGAATACTGATATTTATTTTTCCGCCACTTTATGGTGAAGGATATGCTGCAATCAAATTGATTATGACCGGCAATGCTGACCAGCTTTTAAACAACACATTCCTGTTTGCCTATAAAGACATTTGGTGGGTATTTCTGCTGTTTATCGTTTTCCTTGTTATTCTAAAAGTTATTGCGACAGCATTAACAACCGAGGCAGGTGGCATTGGCGGGATTTTTGCTCCTGCTGCTGTAATGGGCGGACTCACTGGTTTTGCATTAGCAAAGCTAATTAATCAGATCGGGTATCTGCATCCTATTCATGAGGGCAATTTCACGCTTGTTGGGATGGCAGCTGTTTTGGGAGGAGTATTGCATGCACCGCTTACAGCTATTTTTCTTATTGCAGAAATGAGTAACGGCTACGAATTGATCGTACCGCTGATGTTAAGTACGGCTATTGCCTTTTTTACTGTGAAAATATTTAGCCCGCATTCGATATTCACAAAACAACTGGCCGAAAGCGGTGATTTACTGACACACGACAAAGATAAAACTGTGCTCACCTTGTTAAACGTTAAAAAAGTGATCGATACTGACCTGCTTACCATCAGCCCTGAAGCCAATCTGGGTGATCTTACCAAACTGATAATAAAATCGAAACGTAATATATTTCCGGTTGTTGAAAATGATAACACCTACATTGGTCTGATTGACATGGACGATGTGCGCAAGGATATGTTTAACCGTGAAAAATATGCAGAACCCATCACTACTTATATGATTCAGGCCAAAGAGCATATTTCTACCAGCGAACCCATGGAAAGAGTAATGGAAAAATTCAGAAAAACAGGATATTTTAACCTGCCTGTTATTGATAATGGAAAATATGTAGGTTTTGTTTCACGGGCAAATATTTTCAATGCCTACAGAAAAGTACTCAAAGATGTAACAATGGAGTAAAGTATTTTTTCTATTGTAGTTCAACCAAAACGACAAACAAAATTTCTTATTTTTACACAAATCTTATCCAATGCCAAATAAAACACTTTTACTATTGTCAATATGCTGCTTCTTCATTGCTTCTTATGCTGAGAATCAAGCTGAAAAAATTGACAGTTTAACCCAGTTGATAGGCAGGCAAACAGGTCGTGAACGTATTGAAACCCTTATTGAGCTTTCTGAAATCTATCGAAAAATATCTGTTGAAAAAAGCAAGGAAGCTGATAGTAGTGCTTCAGCCCTTGCCAACCAGGAAGGCTTGGACAATATGAAAGGTATTATATTGCTGTCAATGGGCAAAACAGCATCCATTTCCGGAGATTATGATATGGCGCTGTCATATATGAATCAAGCCGTTGAATTATTAGAAGAAGTTGAAAATTATAAAGAATTGGCCCGAACCTATGTTAATTTGGGATTGGTTTATAAAAACCTTTCTGATTTTGATGCTGCTATTGAGCAATTTGACCTGGCATCTAAACTTGCACGGCAACACCAACTAAAAGATCAGGAAGCTGCAGCAGCTGCCAACAAAGCCATAGTATTTTCATCATTAGGCAATTATCAGCAGGCATTGGAAAATTATCAAAGTGCCATGAAAATCTACCAGGAAACACAAGATTCGCTCCGCTATGCCAAAATGCTCATGAATACAGGATTGGTCTATTGGAAATGGGATAAAAATGACCTGGCACTTGAACTACAGCTTCAGGCTAAAGATGTTTTCGAATTGAAAAAAGATTTTGTTGAATTAGGGCGTGTTTACAACAATATTGGAAGAATGTATTATCAGGATTTTCAGGACACAACGCTGGCGCTGGAATACTACCAAAAGTCTCTTGAAATACGTGAAAAGTTGGGTAACCAATTGGGCATGGTCACAGTATTAACAAATATTGGCAATATCTACCGCGATAAGGATCAGCTCGATAAAGCATTTGAAAACTATGAGAAGTCAATGAAAATAAGCCAGTTTATCGGACATCGCCAAGGGGTTGCACTTGCCTCTTATTATATGGCAATGGCCTACAGGCAAGTCAAACAATATCATGAATCGAACCGCCTGCTCGATACAACCAGAAGTGTTGCCAAAGCACTGGGTTTGGCTTCCTATGAAGAACTGGTAAATTCAGCAAAATTGAATAATTATGCTTCATTGAAAGATTTTGACTCATTTCTAAAAGAATTCAGAATTTATGATGATCATAAAAATGAGATGCGGGATGAAATTGTAAACCTTAAATATGAGCTCAACAAAACAACGGAAGAAATGGAAGTAATAAAAAGAGAAGTTGACCTAAAAAATGAGCAATTAGCTGAGCAGCAGGATAAAGTTTTGTTTTGTCGTATATTTCTTTTGATAACCATGCTAACACTATTAATGGTTGCCTATAAACTTTATAAGAAGAATTATTCCTGATGACAGTAAAATCAAAAAATATTCTTCATTTTTTAAGCTTACTATACAAAACAACTTACATAAACGTTGTTTATTTATGCTATGTTAATCTGGTCAAAATCAATGCTTGACTGTTAGCATCATTTTGAGTTAATTTGCACTATTATATCATCCAAACCTTATGCAAGAAAGCATCCTTATTCTCGATTTTGGCTCGCAGTATACGCAATTGATAGCCAGAAGAGTACGTGAACTCAACGTATATTGCGAAATACACCCATACAATAAAATTCCGGTACTTGATAAAAGCTTTAAAGGGGTAATTTTGTCAGGCAGCCCTTTTTCGGTTCGCGACAAAAATGCTCCAATCCCTGAATTGGAAAATATCCGTGGTAAGCTTCCTTTGCTTGGCGTTTGTTATGGAGCACAATTTATGGCACAATACAGTGGCGGCAATGTTGAACCAAGCAAAATTCGAGAATACGGACGAGCTAACCTGAATTTTATTGATCAAAATTGCAGCCTGGTTAAAAACATGCAAAAGGGAAGTCAGGTTTGGATGTCACACGGAGATACCATTCTTAATCTGCCATCAGGTTTTGAGGTTATTGCTTCCACTCACGATGTGGAGGTTGGAGGCTATCAAATAGTTGGGGAACAAACTTATGGCATACAGTTTCATCCTGAAGTGTATCATTCAACCGAAGGAATGATCCTGCTAAAAAACTTTGTGGTGGATATCTGTGGCTGCTCGCAAAACTGGACACCAGACTCTTTTATCGAAACTGAGGTGAAACTACTTCGTGAAAAATTAGGGAACGACAAAGTAGTTCTTGGTTTAAGTGGTGGTGTTGACTCATCCGTGGCTGCCATGTTGCTTCACAAAGCAATCGGGAAAAACCTTTATTGCATTTTTGTGGATAATGGTTTGCTGCGTAAAAATGAATTTGAAAAAGTGATTCATTCTTATCGCGATCTGGGACTTAATGTAAAAGGTGTGGATGCCAAGGCTCGTTTTCTGAATGCACTTGCCGGTGTTTCAGAACCAGAACAGAAAAGAAAGATCATTGGCAATACTTTTATTGAGGTATTTGATGAAGAAGCCCACCATATTCAGGATGTTAAATGGTTGGGACAAGGCACCATCTATCCTGACGTAATTGAATCGGTTTCAGTAAAAGGCCCTTCTGCCACTATCAAATCACACCATAATGTTGGCGGTTTACCCGATTTTATGAAACTAAAAATCGTAGAGCCGCTCAATACGCTATTTAAAGATGAAGTAAGAATTATTGGCAGGCAGCTCGGATTGCCTTCATTTATTATTGACAGACATCCATTTCCTGGTCCCGGACTTGGTATTCGTATTCTGGGAGATATAACCGCCGAAAAAGTCAGAATTTTACAAGATGTGGACGATATCTATATCGAAGGACTAATCAGGCATCAGCTTTATGATAAGGTTTGGCAGGCAGCAGCTATACTGCTTCCCGTGCAATCTGTTGGAGTGATGGGCGACGAACGTACCTATGAGAATGTTGTTGCACTGCGTGCCGTAGGTTCTACAGATGGTATGACAGCCGACTGGTCGCATCTACCTTATGAGTTTTTAGCTGCAGTATCAAATGAAATCATAAACAAAGTAAAAGGTGTAAACAGAGTGGTATATGATATCAGTTCTAAACCACCAGCAACCATCGAATGGGAATAATTTGTAATAAATCAGCCTGCATTAAAATGAAACAGAATCGACATATTTTAAGACTAATTATCTTTTTAATAGCCACAAACCTGATGCTGCTGGTATCCTACGCCGATGCCCAGGCTCCTGTTTCAAAATCTACTGTAATAGAACAGTATAATGGAGCAAGCTATTATTTGCATACTGTTCAACCCAAACAAACCCTTTATAGTATCAGCAAGGCTTATAGCATTGCCATTAATCGTATTGAAGAAGCAAATCCGGATGTAAAAAACGGTTTGAGAATTAATCAGGTTCTTCGTATTCCTGCTGGTGCTGCCATTACCAGTCAGCCTCGCAAAAACACAACTACCTCAAGTGTTGCTACTAACGCTAATAATGAAACAGAGGAATTTTTACCTGATATTGTTAAGGATTATGAAACTATTTATCATGTAGCTGGTCGCAACGAAACCTTTAAGTATATCGCTGACATTTATCTGGTGCCAGTGAATAATATCCGCATGGCTAATCCAGGAATGCAAGAACCACTGCCCGAAGGAGAATACATTTTAGTACCAATTGCACCAAAAGAAAAAAGGCCTCCTGTTATTAACGAACAACGTTTTCAGCGCTCTGATTTTGACCCTTTTAACCCAACTGCTACACAAAATAAGTCATCTACACCCCAGACCAGCACCCCTACTACTGTTCAGGTAACCGAGTTACCTTTAACAGAACAGAAAACACCAACCAGGTCTCAGGCTTCACAAGACGATAGCCGGCAACCAAAAATGGTTGAGCCATTCACTGTTCCTGAAAGCAATACTTCAACTCAACCGCAACCAGCTGAATCACCCAAAGCAGAAGGAAATCAGTATGTTGTAAAACCAGGAGAAACCCTTTTCAGTCTGTCACGTAAGCATCAATTGTCAATGGATGAATTAGTTGCTGCTAATCCGGGCATTGCAAACGGAGTGAGAGCCGGACAAATATTGCTTATCCCAGATAAAACTGATCAAACAGAAAAAGCTTCTCAAAACTCAGCAAATTCTGACACAACACTTGTTCACATTGTAAAAAAAGGTGAAACACTTTATCGGATTTCCAGAAATTATGCGATAAGCATAAATGAAATGAAAACACTTAACCCGGGCCTTACCAACAACATTCAGCCGGGTCAACAAATAGTGTTGCCTAAAAAAAAAATAACTGAACCTTTTGTAGTTTTTGAAATTGAAAACAGCCAGCGTACCCGTCGACTGGCCCGCGATTTTGATGTGGATGCTGATGAAATTTTTCGTCTGAATCCCGAAATCGGACGTAGAGTATATGAAGGCCAAACAATTAAAATTCCCCTACTTAGTCATGTTGAGGTAGCGCCTCTTCAACCAGAACCTGTTGAAACACCCGAAGAAATTGTAATTGAAGATCCTGAACCGGAACCTGCCTCACCTTTTGAAACCACCGATTGCTTCAGAAGAAATGATTATTCTGGTTTTGAATTTAAAGTAGCTTTATTGCTGCCCCTTTATCTTGAATATACAGACACTTTACTATATCAATATCACTATCAAACTGATCCTGAAATAATTAAAAACGAAAAGCCATTTAGTTTTTTAAGCTTCTACAAAGGTTTTATGTTGGCAGCTGATTCGCTGGTCCGATCACAAGGTATGCGTTTAGTTATTAAAGTGATTGATGTAGACCAATCCTCTGACAAAGCTTATACTGCTATAAATGATCCGTTTCTAAAACAGGCACATTTGATAGTAGGCCCTCTCTTCAGTAAGGCTTTTGAAATTGTTTCACCATTTGCATTACGGCATCAAATCCCAATTGTAAATCCTTTTGCCAAACGAAACGAAATTGTATTCAACAACCCCGCTGTCATCAAAATTAAGCCATCAGCCAAAGAGCAATATGAGCAGCTTGTTGAACTAATTAAAAGAAATTACAGCAGGTCGAATATTTACCTTTATCAGGCACACCAATATACACAGACACAAGAAATTTATGAGCTTCGTGATATGATTTATAATGCTGTACCTCAACAGATAACTGTTTCAGCACAAGATATACTTAAAGTTATTAAAACACGAAGCAAAAAGATGGAATTAGAGAACAATACCTTAATCCCATCAATCACTATTGAAGGAAAAACATTTTACACAGCTGAGTTAGAAGCAAACCCCTTTGATACGCTCATGCTACCGAATAGGATTAAATCCTTAATATATGCCACAGACAGTGTAAGAAACTTTGCATCAGACGCCTCAGTAGTGCGTGAAAATCTGGTTATTGTACTAACAGAAGACAATGTGTTTGCCACCGAAATCGTAAATAAACTAAACCAGGTGGCTGATACTTTTAGCCTTACCTTGGTTGGACTGCCAGAATGGAAGCAATTTAATCAGCTTTTTAATGAAAACCTGATGAAAATGAAAGCTATCTATTTTGCTTCAAATCATATTGATTACAGCAGTTATTTTACACAGCTGTTCATCCATCAGTACAGAAAACGCTATGCTTCAGAACCAGATAATTATGCTTTTGAGGCTTTTGATATTGGTTGGTATTTTTTGAACGCCCTAAAATATCTTGGTCCAAGACCAATGCCGTGCCTTTCACAATTTCAGGTTCCGCTTTTACAAACTTCTTTCTTTTTTAAAAGCAGCAGTCCAAAAAACGGCTTTGAAAATACATTCTGGAACATTTACCAACATAAGCATTACCGGCGCGAAATGCTGCCAAATATTTACTTTCTAAACCTAAGCGATCATTTATGAAAAATATATATATTACTTTCATATTGACTTTCATAATTATTTTTTCAGGCTGTGAAAGAGGTCCGGAATCTTCCTATTGGGAAAACGGAAAGCTAAAATCAGAATTAAACTACAAAGGTGAATTGCTGCATGGAACCTGTAGCTGGTATTACGAAAGCGGACTTCCACAAATGACAGCAGAATATGCCAACAATGAGCTTAATGGTAAAATGACACGCTGGCATGAAAACGGCCAGCTACAAACTGTGAGCTATTACAAAAACAATCTCCTCGACAGTGTCTTCTTAACTTACAGTATTGATGGAAAAAAGATAGGTAGCGAATACTATGTCAACGACACATTGCATGGCCCATATTTCAAATGGTACGAGGGTGGACAAACCATGCTCGAGGGGGCTTACAACAAGGGAATGATGGATGGAACCTGGTTTTTCTTTCATGCAGATGGCAGTATGGCCGGCAAAGCTGATTTCGATAGGGGAACAGGTATACAGAAAGCCTATCATGAAGATGGTGTGGTAAGCATGATTATCCGCTATAAAGACAACCAGAAACATGGGAAAGAAGAATTCTTTAACTATGAAGGAGAGCCCAGCCTTATCAGAATTTACGAAGATGGCATCTTAGTAGAAGAAATACCAATTGAACAACATTAATTAGTTTTATTATGGCCATGAAAAATCAACCAAAATTCAAACCGCAACCAACAGCGCTGGACACCAGACTTGAATGGGCTGGCTATCTTTTACTGTTGATTAGCTGGATCTTTGCAATCTGGGTGTATGCAGAAAGTCCGGAACAAATTGCAACACATTTTGACATAAAAGGGCAACCAAATAATTATGGAAGTAAGATTGTGGTTTTATTATTACCTCTTTTTTCTACTGTAACTTTTGCGGGGATGACATTGATCAACAACTATCCACACACATTCAATTATCCTACAAAGATTACTCCGGAAAATATGGAACAACAATATCGGGCAGCAATGCGCCTTATTAGGTGGTTAAAAATCAGCATAGTGCTTGTTTTTTTACTTATTGCTTATGCCATGTATCTTAGTGCCCGAAAAGAAGAAGCGGCTGGTATGCTTGGGTTTATCTTACCTGCAATTCTGGTTATTACATTTTTACCCTTAATATTTTATTTCCTTAGTCTACCATCAAATCGCAAAAAATGAAAACCTTTTCAGTCATAGCTTTTCTTTTTCTGGCAACTGCTTTTATTTCATGCAGCCATCATACTTCAAATCAAACAAATACAGGCTTCAAATCCAATGACACCGCACACTTTTTCTCTGGTTCCTATTATTTTTCGGAAACAGAATCTATGCATACCGTTGTTATGTTGCTCCCTGATAGCCTCTATCTAATCCTGAAACGAGTAAACGATCAAGTGCAATGGCAAGCCAACGCCGGAAACTGGAGTTTTCAGAATGATCAGCTTTTGCTTGATGGCGGTAACCAAAGCCGGCTATTGGCTAAATGGACCGAAAACCATCTTGAAGTGCTAAGCAATTCAGGAGATCCCATTTTAAAAGATGAAAAATTTCAGCTATCTGAAATTACTGCCGACAGTGCCTCTAAACTTAGTTTTTCTATAACGGGTGCTTATCGCTGGTTTGCTGATGCAGCCAGTATGCGTTTTTGCAATGCCAAACGCGTTATGCCTGTTCTTATGACTAAAGCAAATTTAGTGGCAGAAAAGCACTTTTTATCTCATCGGGAAGCTACTAATCAAGAGGATCTTTTTATGGAAATTGAAGCCAGTTTAATGCAAAACAAAAACACAGAAAGTAAGTTTAAATCAGCCCTGGAAATTCAAAACATAAAACAAACCTTTCCAATGATGGAATGTTATTAAACTATGGTGTTAATAAAGGTCTGACAAATTATATACATAACCCGGCTTTTATATGCGATTAAGTGATCAGAGCACAACTAACAAACTCTTGCTGGTATTAGCCATACCGCTGGTTTTTTATATCCTCAAAGAGCTGCATTTTATTTTTGCCCCTCTGATGTTTGCCTTTTTTATTTCACTTCTTTTTATACCTATGTTGCGCTGGCTGCATAAAAAAGGCAGCCCAAGAATACTTGCCTTGATTATAGTGATACTGATTATTGCCGGGACGTTTTATGGAACAGTTAAACTGGTAAGCCTGACAGGTCAGGAGATTCTTAACGGCAAAGAAGCTTTATATTACAAATTGGATGATAAAATTGGTGATTTGATTATGCCATATGCCGAGATTTTAGGCGTAGAACCAATTGACGGTAAAAGCGCAATTAGAAGTATATTAATGAGTCCGCAAATCAGTGACCGTTTGTATGGAAATTTTGGGGATACTTTTATGTTTTTTCAGCAAACCCTTGTCACTTTGCTTATGACATTGTTTTTTTTGGTTCTAATCCTTGCCGGAACCTTTAATTTTAAACTTTTAATGCAGGAATCCCTGTTGCTAAGGCGAACCCAAACTATCAAGACCTATATGGCCATTGAACGTTCCATTGTTAAGTTTCTTAAAGTTAAGTTTCTGATGAGTTTTTTTACAGGACTCAGCTTTGGCATGATTGCATGGGGATTTGGAATTAGCTTTCCACTTTTTTGGGGCGTTTTTGCGTTTGCAATTAATTTTGTTCAAATGATAGGCTCTGTGATTGCTACGGTTATTGCAGCGCTGTTTGCGTTTATTGAATTGGAATCTCCAGGCACTATTTTACTTGTGAGCTTATTGTTTACAGGAGTACAAGTTCTTTTTGGATCAGTTTTGGAACCAGTATTAATGGGAAAATCATTTTCTATTAACGTAATTACCGTATTGGTAATGCTGATGTTTTGGGGCTATCTTTGGGGAGTGCCCGGGCTGATACTTTCTATTCCTATCACCGTATTGCTAAAAACACTAATGGAACAATTTCCTGCAAGTCAAAAACTTGCAGTTTTAATGGGCTAGATTATTTTTATCAAATACTTTGCAATTTCGATAAAATCAATTCATTAGCTCCTCAATCAAGCGGATTTTTTCCTTAGATACAGAATCTATTTTTGTGGCAGATTTATCAATCAGTGAATCAAGCTTTTTCACTTTTAAACTTTCCTCATTGATTAATGAATCAAGCGCCAAAACTTTATCAACCTCTCTGTTTATAAGAGAATCTAACTTGTCTGTTTTACCCTTTAGCTCGTTGATTCTTTTTTCTGCTTCTTCCGTGAAGTCAACACATGATGACAACGAAAATAACAATATTAAAACTGGTATTAACAAAAAACTACGCTTTTTCATGGCAACTAAATTAATATTTAACTGATTTTTTCAAAGGCTGACAGACACCAAACCAACTGCTATAATAACACCTATGAAAGTTTTTTTGTTTATGAAAAAACACAACTAAAAACTTAAAAATCAATAAAAAAATAAAACCTGATATTGCTATCAGGTGACAAATACCATATCGAAAAAGTATAATATCAGGAATTCGATTTAGAATGAATTTTTATGCTTAGCCAACTTAACTAACATATAATATTCGGACAGCATTTTCAGCTACCAGGCTATTCTCGAATCTGATACTTTTCAGTATTAATAATATTGCCATCAGCGTCGAAAAACTCCCAAACTCCCTGCTTAAAATCATTAATATATTGTCCCTTAATATTGATCTGTCCGTTTGGATGATAGGTCGTAAATGGGCCATTTAGCTTATCATTTTCATAAAACCCTGAAGTCATTAGCGTACCATCTTCAAAATATTTATTCCAGGCTCCATTTAGTTTTCCGTCTTCATAATACAATTCTTCTGCTTTTTGACCATTCTTTGGATAATAAGTTATCGAAAGTCCGCTTTTTTGACCAAACTGATAGGCTTCACGGGCAATTACAGCACTGTCTTCAGCGCTGTAAAATGTCCAGATACTATCCTTTTTTTGATTCACATAAATTCCTTCTGCCACTAAAAATCCGGTCGAATCAAACGCCTTATGCCAAGCCTTGCGTCCAGTTTGATCAAAACTATTTGTTGCCTTCAACCAGCCATCTTCATCAAAATATTTAAAAACGCCTTGTGGCCTGTTGTTAATAAACGAGCCTTCGTAACGAATGCTGCCATTTTCATAATAGGCCTTCCATTGTCCAATTCTTTTTCCGTTGGCATCCATCTGATTTATTAACTCCTGACTAAAAGCCAGTTGCGAAAACATAAAGGCATTTATTAATAAAAGGAATAAACTAAACAATAAAGGTCTCATAGAAATGAATTAAAATTGACTGTATTACTTTTGTTCCCTGCTTCTTTGAAATAACGTATTTTTGTCGAAAAGCTTATCTGTGTCCGAATTTTCATCAATATTACTCGAAAATACTGTAAATGAACTATCGCGTTTGCCAGGAATTGGTAAAAAAACAGCTTTACGTTTAGCTTTACATCTTTTGCGTGAAGATCCAGCCCGTTCTGATGCACTGGCCCAATCAATCATGCAAATGCGAAGCCGCATTATGCTTTGTGAGCGTTGCCATAACATAAGCGATACACCCGTTTGTGCCATATGTTCCAATCCCAGAAGAGACGAGAACAGTTTATGTGTAGTAGCCGACCTGCGTGACGTACTGGCTATTGAGCGCACGGCTACTTTTAACGGTCTTTACCATGTGCTTGGAGGTGTAATCAGTCCGGTTGAAGGTATCAGCCCAACCGATTTGCATATAGACAGCTTGATTCAACGAACACATATGGAGTATTTTAACGAAATAATTCTAGCACTGCCAGCAACCATTGAAGGCGACACAACCAATTATTACATTTTTAAACAATTACATGATTTTAAAGGAAAAGTCACCACTATTTCAAAAGGGATTGCCATTGGCGATGCATTGGAATATGCAGATGAAGTTACTTTAAGCCGTTCTATATTGAACAGGACTACCTTTGCGTTGTAGTGCTATTCTTCAACAAATAAATCCAATTGATTTTCTGTTACATATAAATCTGCAGGAACCTCATAAGTGTAGGCAGTTATAAACCTTCCGATATTTCTTTTGATTAGTTTAATTGGTGTGGTTTTGCGGGCCTTACAATAATTAGATAAGGAGCGATACTGTCCTTCCGTAAGCTTAAATGTAATGGCTTTAAACTTAGTACGCCTTCTTTTGGCAGCTTTGGATTTTTTCGCCATGAGATTAGATTTTTCGTCATGCGAATATATCAAAAATCCCAGAAATACAAAACCTTATAACTAGCCGGCAATTAATTGCTGAGCCTTTTCAATCATTCTGTCGGCAAGTGCCTTAGCCTGCTCCGGTGTTTGTGCTTCGGAATATATTCGGATGATAGGTTCAGTATTGGATTTACGCAGATGTACCCAACCATTTTCAAAATCTATTTTCAGGCCATCAATTGTAGTAATTTCCTCCTCGGCATAATAATCAGCCAGCCTTTTAAGTAATGCATCAACATCAGTTGAAACATCCAATTGCATTTTATTCTTGGACATATGATACTCAGGATAAGTTGAGCGCAGCTGAGAACAACTTTTACCACTCTTCGCCAAATGAGTCAAAAACAAGGCGATACCAACCAAGGCATCACGGCCATAATGCAAGTCAGGATATATTACTCCCCCATTGCCCTCACCACCAATAACAGCTTTTGTCTCTTTCATCAATTCTACTACATTCACTTCACCAACAGCAGCAGCCTGATATTGGCCTCCACGATTTTGGGTTACATCCCTCAATGCCCTGGAAGAAGACAAGTTACTGACAGTATTACCTTTCTGGTTTTGCAGCACATAATCAGCAACGGCAACAAGCGTATATTCTTCACCAAACATTTTCCCGTTTTCATCAATTATTGCCAGGCGGTCTACATCCGGATCAACAACAAATCCAAGAGAAGCCTTTTTTTTCCTTACTAATGAGGCAATGTCTGTAAGGTGCTCTGCCAGTGGTTCCGGATTATGAGGAAATTTTCCATTTGGCTCACAATACAAAGGATATACAGCTTTCACACCAAGCGCATGTAATAGTGCCGGAATTGCCAAGCCACCTGTAGAATTAACCGCATCTACTGCTATACTAAAACCTGCATTTTTAATAGCCTCCAAGTCGATCAGAGGAAGTTCGCAAACCATCTGAATATGTTTATCAATCCATCCTTCCTGCAATTCATAAGAACCAATTTTATCTATGGCTGCAAATTCAAAATCTTCCTGCTCGGCCTGTCCGAGCAGCCATTCGCCCTGAGCAGCAGATATAAATTCTCCTTTGTTATTGAGTAATTTTAGGGCATTCCATTGTGCCGGATTATGACTTGCTGTTAGAATAATTCCTCCGTCAGCATTTAATGCAGGAACAGCAACCTCAACTGTAGGTGTAGTGCTAAGTCCGATGTCAACAACTTTAACTCCCATGGCTTGCAAACTACCACAGACCAATTGATTGACCATAAACCCGGAAAGCCTGGCATCACGTCCCACTACCAAAACCAAAGCATCCTTATTACTTACTTTCTGAATAAGTTTCACAAATGCAGCTATAAACTTTACGATATCCACAGGGGTGAGTGCTTCGCCGGGCTTACCACCAATGGTACCCCTGATGCCAGAAATTGATTTGATTAATGTCATATTTATTAGGCTTAGTTGGAGGGCAAAGGTAAACATTGCTCAAAAACATTCACTATTCTAATGAAGTGTTCAGCCAATTCATTTGAAAAAATTATCTTCGCATCACAAACCATAAAATCTGATATATGACGCAAAAATTAGCGCCATCCAAAAAGACTTTATTTGACCGCATTTTACATTTCGTTGAAATAGGTGGTAATGCATTACCTCATCCAGCTAGTATATTTGCTTTACTGGCCATTTTCGTTTTGATTATTTCCTGGATTGGACATTTCTTCGACTGGACTGTTGTTCATCCTGCTACGCAAGAGCAGGTTCATATTCAAAATTTACTTTCTAAAGAAGGAGTACATCGTATATTTCTGGAAATGGTAGATAACTATACGGGATTTGCACCCCTTGGTATAGTGATGGTAGCACTTTTAGGAATTGGAATAGCAGAAAGCAGTGGTTTAGTTGGTGCTGCAATACGTTTACTTGTATTAAAAGCCCCCTCCTCCCTCCTTACTTTTGTTTTGGTGCTTTCCGGAATACTTTCCAATATGGCATCTGACCTTGGTTATGTATTAATCATCCCAATGGCCGGAATTATTTTTCATGCTGTTGGCAGGCATCCAATTGCAGGTATGGCTGCAGCTTTTGCAGGAGTTTCAGGTGGTTTTTCAGCCAACCTAATGATTGGCACTATTGACCCCTTACTTGCAGGTTTATCAACAGAATCAGCAAGAATTCTTGATCCAGATTATTACGTCCTTCCTACTGCCAATTATTACTTTATGTTTGTTTCAACATTTTTAATTGCTTTTTTAGGCACCTGGGTTACAAACAAATTTGTTGAACCACGCTTAGGAAAATACACAGGCGATGTGGAGCAGGAACCAATTAATCCGTTAAGTAAAAAAGAGCGAAAAGCACTGCGATATACCATGCTTTTGTTAATTGGATGGCTTGGATTCATTTTAGCAACTACTTTACCTGAAAATGGCTTTTTCAGAGGCCCCGACAACAGCATCTTACGTTCGCCATTGCTAAAAGGCTTTATCGCACTACTGTTTTTTGCCGCAGGGAGCTTGGGTGTTATGTACGGCCTTATGACGGGAAAATTCAAAAATGATTCTGATGTAGTAAAGGGAATGGTGCAAAGCTTTAAAACATTGGCTGCTTTTATGGTCTTGGTATTTTTTGCTGCCCAGTTTGTAGCCTATTTTAAATGGAGCAATTTAGGATTGATTATCGCCATTGAAGGTGCACATTTTCTTCAAAAAATAAATATTGGCACTGTACCTTTACTTATACTTTTTGTGCTTCTATCTGGCTTCATAAATATGTTTATGGGAAGTGCCTCTGCCAAATGGGCTATTTTGGGACCTGTTTTTATTCCTATGTTTATGATTATGGGATTCTCACCCGAGCTTTCACAAGCTGTATTCCGTGTTGGTGATAGCGTAACAAATATCATCTCTCCAATGATGAGTTTCTTTGCACTTATTATCGTTTACTTCGAAAAATATGACAAAAAAGCTGGTATTGGCACATTAATTTCAACCATGCTGCCCTACTCGGTCTTCTTTTTCATTTTTTGGACAGCCTTATTGATAGGTTGGGTATTACTGGGTATACCTTTGGGACCAGCAGCACCTGTGCACTACGGAGGCTAAGGCACTAGTTATTAACAAAAGTCACTTTTTGATAGTTAAAAAAAATATTGCCATCGCTTGCTCTCAGCCTAATCTGGCAGTATTTTTGAGATTGTTTAACATAGAGTTAATGGAGAAAAATAAATTCTGGGAAAATTAGCGTAATTTTGTCCCGAATTGGAGAAGAGTTTATGAGTGAAGATTTTCAATGGAACGATGATTATCAAATTGAACTGCTAGCCAGCAGGTTCGAAGAAATGCTCCATGATGGAAGTCCGGTGTATTTTGATGCTGAGGAGTTTGAGGTGTTAATTGATTATTATCAAAATGCTTTCAACAGCGAAAAATCAAGAATGGCCGTTGAATTGGCAATGCAACAGCATCCGTATAATAGCGCATTAAAGGTCAAGCTAGCCAGGCAATGGGCTACCGAAGGTCAGTTTATAAAAGCCCTCGAATTATTAAATGAGCTCGAAATGACGGAACCCAATGACGCTGAGCTTATTATGACTAAAGGCTCGGTATACAGCATGATGATGGAGTTTGGCAAAGCCATTCGGGAATACAAAAAAGCTTTGGTACTGGCTGATAGTGAAGATTTGGAGGATATTTATGCTACCATTGCGTTTGAGTATGAAAACCTTTCAGACTTTGAAAATGCACTGAATTACCTCAAGCAAGCACTTCCTATTTCCAAGCAACCTGAGCAGGTTCTTTCTGAAATAGGTATGGTATTCGAGATGCTGAATGATATGGAACAAGCCATTACATTCTTTAACCATCAGATTGATTTAAACCCTTATAGTACAGCTGCTTGGTTTAATCTTGGTTTAGCCTATTTTCATCAGGAACTATACGAAAAAGCTATTGATGCCTTTGAGTATGTTTTAGCAATTGATGATAAACATATGATGGCTATAATCAATATAGGACAGAGTTTTGAAGCCTTGGATGATTACGAAAAAGCCATCGAAACTTACCATGAAGCACTTTCTGTTAATCAACAGGATGCAAATATTTTTTACCGCCTTGGCGAATGTTTTGAAAAACAAAACCAGTATACCGAAGCGCTGACTCATTATCAGAAAGCTACTCAAATAGATGAGTTTATGGCTGAGCCCTGGGCAGGTATTGGTGTAATATTCGATGAAGAAGGTAACACTAAAACTGCTTTAAAATACATGCAAAGAGCTATTGAGCTGGATCAGTTTAATACTGAATTTTTGCTTATCAAAGCAGATATGCATATCAAATTGGAAGAATACAATAAAGCTGCAGATTGTTTTAAAAAAGCAGAAGAACTTGATCCCCGTGATCCGGACTTATGGATTGAGTATGCTAATCTGTATGTGCTTCAGCATCAGTTTGAAAAAGCAACTCAGATTCTTAAAACAGGTATAATCCATCAACCGGCAAACAACCGAATACGTTACAGACTGGCAGCCCTTTTATTCAGGCAGCGCAACAACATACAAGCTCAATTTCATCTTGAGGCAGCACTTGAGATCGACTTCGAAGGTCATCAGGAATTTTTGGAGTTTTATCCTGGCGCGCTAAATGATGTCCAGATAGTTGAAATGATTAGCATGTATGCGCCCAGAAAATAAACATTCTTCTAAAGATCAATTTATCTGCCTTGAATACAAAAATCACTTCAATTAACGGGCAAAAGGAATTTTTTAAAAGCGGAGCCACCCAAAGCTTAAGTTTCAGAAAAAAGCAATTGCGATTGCTACTCAAGCTTGTTATTGAATATGAAGAAAAACTTCATGAAGCGCTTTTTTTAGATCTTGGCAAATCACCTTTTGAGGCTTATGCAACAGAAACCGGCTTGATACGTGAAGAAATCAAAACCCATATTAAAAATTTAAGTCGGTGGATGCAACCGCAAAGAGTAAGCACTCCGCTCACTGCTTTTCCGGCGCAAAGCTTCATTGAAACTATGCCGTTTGGTGTAAGCCTTATTATTGCCCCCTGGAATTATCCAGTGCAGTTGGCAATATCTCCGCTAATTGGTGCTATTTCATCAGGCAATTGTGCCGTGCTCAAACCTTCCGAATATAGTAGTTTTACTTCAGCTGTTTTAGATGAAATGATCAACACAAATTTTGATCCGGATTACATCAAGCTTATTCAGGGAGATGTTAGCGTTAGTAAACAATTATTAGCTGAACCTTTTGATTTTATTTTTTTTACAGGCTCAACACAGGTTGGAAAGGAAATAATGAAAGCTGCGGCTAAGCAGCTGATTCCTGTCGTATTAGAGCTTGGTGGCAAGAGCCCGTGTATGGTGGATGAAACAGCCAACCCTGCACTTGCTGCACGTCGAATAATCTGGGGAAAAACTATCAATGCAGGTCAAACTTGTATAGCACCTGACTACTTGCTGGTTCATGAAAAAATCAGCGACCGGCTATTAGAGGCACTGCAAAACGAAATAACCAGACAGTGGGGCACTTCAGCAATCACCAACAAAGAATATCCTAAAATCATTGGTAAACCTCAATTTGAACGATTGTTGCAGCTGCTTGATGGGCAACAAATACTTTCAGGGGGTAATTCATCGGCTGAAAGTCTGAAAATTGAGCCAACAATAATTGAGCCTATCTCATTAAACGAAACTGTCATGCAAGAAGAAATCTTCGGACCAATACTTCCCATGATAAGTTACTCAAATTATTCGCAAGCCATTGATATCATTAATCAAAACCCCAAACCACTTGCAATGTATATTTTTTCGGAGGATAAGAAGTTTATAAAAAAATTCAAATCCAATGTGTTAAGTGGGGGCATTACTATCAATGACACGATTATGCATTTTACTAATGGAAAACTACCTTTTGGAGGATCAGGTAGCAGCGGAATTGGAAGTTATCATGGTAAATACAGCTATGACGCATTTTCGCACCATCGTGGAGTAATGAAACGCGGTAACTGGCCGGATATCTGGCTTCGCTATGCTCCCTTCAAGTCAAAACTTAAGCTGCTAAAAAACATCATTAAATAACAATGAAAAGTATTATTCTACATTTGATAAAAGGCATTGCTATGGGCGCCGCCAATGTTATTCCTGGTGTTTCAGGAGGCACAATAGCACTCATTACAGGTATTTTTGAACGATTGATAGGTGCCATAAAATCTTTTGATGGCAAAGCAATCAAATATTTAGCAAAACTTGATTTCAAATCCTTTGCCAGACACACAGACATTGTTTTTCTCATCAGTATTTTTGCTGGTGTTGGCATTGCTATCATCACTTTAGCCAGGCTTTTTGATTTTCTTTTTTCAAATTATCCAGCCTACATATGGTCATTTTTCTTTGGTTTGGTGCTTGCTTCCGTCTATTTCGTTGGGAAAACTGTTAATTCATGGAATACAAGTGCAGTCATTAGTTTTCTTGCCGGAACTGCAATAGCAGCTGCAGTAACGTTTATGACTCCTGCAACACAGAACGAAAATTTCTTTTATTTGATCCTTTGCGGTATAGTAGCTGTATGCTCCATGATACTTCCTGGTTTATCAGGAAGTTTTGTATTAATTCTAATGGGGAATTATCAGCTCGTAGCTATTGATGCCATCAATAACCGTGATCTTACGATCCTGTTCCCTGTATTGATTGGTGCTGTTGTGGGCCTTATTGCTTTTTCACATTTTCTGTCGTGGCTACTTAAAAAGTTTAAAGATCAAACAATTGCCCTTCTGACAGGTTTTATTTTTGGTTCATTGAGCATTTTATGGCCATGGAAGGAAGCTATTTTTCTGAAAAATGAAAATGGAGAGCTGCTACTTAAAGAAGGCTTGCCAAAAGTAGCGCGTTATATACCAGAATGGCCGGCAGAACTAAACCAAGAGGTATGGATTTCAATTGTTTTAATGATTGCTGGCGTAATTACAATCTGGGCCATTGAATATGCTGCTGCAACCAAAAAACCAGCATCTGAAAGTTAATATGGATTTATACGGACTCATAGGAAAAAACTTATCTCATTCATTTTCTAAAGATTACTTTACGAAAAAGTTTTCTGAAAACAACATTGATGCTGCCTATGGTTTGTTTGAATTAGAGAAAATAGAACACCTTACAGATTTAATAAATACACAAACAAATCTGCTTGGGCTTAACGTTACGATTCCTTTCAAGCAGAAAGCAATTGCCTATTGCAATAAATTAGACAGAGCATCACAGATGACTGGTGCTGTGAATACCATTAAAATTATTCCAAAAAAAAGGAAAATTGAGCTGGCAGGATACAATACTGATGTAATTGGTTTCAACACTCTGATTTCGCCTGTGATTAATCAAATTTCCAAACCCATGGCACTTATACTGGGAACAGGGGGCGCATCAAAAGCGGTACAGTATTGTTTGCGATCACAGGGCATAGGTTTCACGCTGGTTAGCAGAAAAACCTCCAAACAAAATCAGATCAATTATACGATGATTACCGCATCAATTATCCGAAAGCATCAACTGATTATTAATACTACTCCACTTGGCATGTTTCCGAATGTTGATTCATTTCCAATGATTCCATATGAGTATTTAACTGATAGCCATATTCTAATAGATTTAGTTTATAATCCATCTGAAACAGCCTTTTTAAAAGCCGGTAAAAGCAGGGGCGCAAAAACCCTAAACGGATTAGCAATGTTAAGCTCACAAGCTGATGCAGCCTGGAAAATCTGGTCTACAGTAAATAGAACAAAACTGTACTATCCTAAATAATGACATTTTTAAATCAAAAGTTATATTTGCAAACTGCAAATAAAACCAACGATGAAAAGATTCTTTCAACTATTAGGTCCCGGACTTTTATATGCCGGAGCAGCAATTGGTGTTTCTCATCTGGTTCAGTCTACGCGTGCCGGCGCCTCATTTGGATTCGAATTGATGTGGGTACTCCTCGCAGCTAATTTGCTCAAGTTTCCTTTTTTTGAAATTGGAAGCCGCTATGTATTGGCTACTAATCAAAATCTCATTCAGGCCTATAAAAAAGAAGGCAGTTGGGTGCTTTGGCTTTTTTTAGCGCTCACTGTTCTTACCATGTTTCCTGTTGTGGCAGCACTAACCATTGTTACAGCAGGATTATCGAACAGCCTGTTCCCCACTTCACTCAATATATTCCAAACCAGTGCTGTTATTTTATTAATCACAATGGTAATACTAATTGTGGGGCGTTACAAACTTCTTGATCAGATGATAAAAGTGGTAATACTCATCCTGACAATTACTACACTCATTGCAGTTGTTGCAGCTTTCGGAGCCGAACGTGAGATAGTTAAAACTACCCTTCAGCCCTTCGACTGGATGAATAAAACACATATCCTTTTCCTGATTGCTTTTATCGGCTGGATGCCTGCCCCGATCGATATCGTAGTTTGGGGATCGCTATGGGCTCAAAGCAAAAATGAAACCCTTAAAGAAAAGCCCTCTATCCGGGAAGCTCTAATCGAATTCAGAACAGGTTATTTTGGCACAATGCTTATTGCGGCAGCATTTCTGTCACTGGGTGCACTTATTATGCATGGAAACGGAGAAGAGCTCTCACCAAGCGGAATAGTGTTTGCTGATCAGTTGATTCGGCTTTATACTGAAAGCATTGGTCAGTGGGCTCATCCGGTTATTGCACTTGCTGCTTTCACAACCATGCTTAGCACAACAATCACAGTGTCTGATGCTTACCCCCGAACCATGAGAGAAGCATTTCAATTTCTTTTTCCAAATATTCCGGCAAAAAAGTCAAGCTATATCTTTTGGATGGTCATTTTGATGACAGGAGCTATCCTTATTCTTTACCAGGCCAAAAGCATGCACTTTTTAGTTGACCTGGCAACAACACTATCCTTTATCACAGCTCCAATTCTGGCGTATCTTAATTATCGGGTAATTACGAACAAAGCTATTCCTAAACAATTTCAACCAGCTCCATATCTAAAAATATGGTCAGTTATTGGCATTTCATTCCTAACTATTTTCACACTTTTTTATATTGGTTGGAGCATTTTTGCCTGATCAATTGTTTCTAAATAAAACTTAGTAACTAAATAGAAATTTATGCAAAATTTCGTACACTTCTCGCCCCACTTCCCCCCTAATTTTAAGCATTTTACAAAAGCACTAAATGCTGAAGGCATAAAGGTTTTAGGCCTGAGTGATATGCCCTGGGAACAATTGGATACAATGCTGCACTCATCACTTACTGACTATTACCGTGTTGATGATATGCACAATTATCCTCAACTAATCAAAGCGATGGGATATTTTACCCATATGTATGGCAAAATAGATGGAATAGACAGCCATAACGAATATTGGCTGGAAACAGAAGCCAAACTCAGAACGGATTTTAACATCGAAGGAATAAAGACTAAAGACATCAACACTATTCGCAAGAAATCAGCGATGAAAGAGCAATTTCGAATGGCAGGTCTCAAGGTTGTTGAGGGCGAACATGTTACATCTCTAAAAGCTGCTTTGGATTTCGTTAACAGAAATGCTTTTCCTGTAATAGCCAAGCCGGATAGTGGTGTAGGTGCTTCTGATACCTTCAAAATAAACAACGAGTTCGAACTCAGACATTTTTTCGATATTAAACCAGAGGTTCCATATTTCATGGAGCAGTTTATTGAGGGGACTATTCAGTCTTTCGACGGACTTGCAGATAAAGATGGAAACATTGTTTTTTATACTGTACATGTCAACAACGACGGTGTGATGGAAGTGGTTAATAATGATATTCATACCTTTTACTATTCCCTTAGAGAAATACCTGAAGACATTTCCGCTGCAGGACAAAAAGCACTGAAAGCGTTTCAGGTGAAAGGTCGCTTCTTTCATATCGAATTTTTTAGAACCAAAAACACGAACGAACTCATTGCACTAGAAGTAAACATGCGCCCTCCGGGTGGATTCACTATGGATATGTTTAATTATGCTATTGATGCAGATTTATACCAAATTTGGGCAGGAATGATAGCTGATCGCATAAAACAGTTTAAGTATGACAGAAAATATCATGTGGCTTATGTAAGTCGAAAAGATCACTATAATTATCTATTCGATAATCAGCAAATCCTCAAAACTTTTCAGAATGAAATTGTGTTAAATTCAGAATTACCTGCCGTTATGTCAAGGGCAATGGGCAATACAGGATTTTTAGTCCGCAGCACATCACTGGAAAGGATTTTTGAAATACAAAAACAAATTCACGCGACAAAAACTTAACTATGCATATAGAATATCACAAATGGTTTAGCAACAGGCTTCAAAAAGATATGGAGCTAAAAATCTATGGTCACTATGGAAAGCCTTTTATTATTTTCCCAACACAAGGTGGTCGGTTTCATGAGGCTGAGGATTTCGGCATTATTGCCGCCCTGGAACCATTTATTAATAATGGCCGGATTAAAGTTTTTACTATTGACAGTGTTGATTTTGAGAGCTGGTCGAACCAACAAATGCACCCTTTCGATCGGGGCAAACGTTATGAATCCTATGAAGGCTATATTTTAGAAGAAGTATTGCCACTAGTTAGACTCAACTGCCAGAACGAACAGATCAAATCAGGATTGGCAGGATTCAGCATGGGAGCTTATCATGCTGCCAATTTCTATTTTAAACATCCCGATTTGTTCGATACTGTTATTGCTATTAGTGGTATGTACGACCTGCAAAGGCTGGTTGGTGATTATATGGACGAAACCGTCTATTTTAATTCTCCTTTGCATTTTTTACAAAATTTAAATGATGAACAGCTGCTTAACCAGATTAAAAGTGGCAAAATCGTTATTGCTGTTGGGCAGGGCGCATGGGAAGAAGAAATGATCGCTGATACAGGTAAGTTAAAAAACCTGCTTACATCTAAGGAAATCCCGGCATGGGTTGATTTTTGGGGACAAGATGTTGATCATGACTGGCCTTGGTGGCGCCGTATGATGCCCTACTTCATGGATAGGATTGGTTTTTAGTAATATACCAAATCTTTGGTTTGTTCTACCTGACGAAATACGCGCAAAAAATTACCACTCCAGATTTTTTTTATATCCTTTTTCGAATATCCTCTTTGGAAAAGCTCCCGGGTAATTTGTTCAAGCTCTGTTACATCGTAACAGTCTGACAACGCCCCGCCACCGTCAAAGTCTGTTCCAATACCAACATGATCAATACCAACAAGATTTACAATATGATCTATATGATCAACCAAATCGGATACTGAAGCCAGATTTGCAGGAAAAAGCTGATCTGTTGCAAACCATTCCTTGCGTGCCTCTTCCATTTGCTCGTCGCTAATACCTTTAAACCCATTGTATTTTTTTCTAAGTGCAGCAAAAGCACTGTCACGTTTGGGGTTTTCAGGCATTTTCTTCACATAATCACTCAGCACACATAGTTGAACCACTCCCCCATTTTCCTTTAAGGCCAGCAGCATGTCGTCAGTAAGATTGCGTGGATGATTGCAGATAGCACGGGCATTGGAATGTGAAGCAATCACTGGTTGTGAAGTCAAATCTAAAACATCATAGAAAGCACTGTCAGAAATATGACTTACATCGATCATCATGCCCAGACGATTCATTTCTTTAACCACTTCCTCGCCAAAAGGAGAAAGACCATTATATTCAGGTCCCTTGTCATCCGTTGAAGAGTCGCAGATGTCGTTATTGTAAGAATGAGATAAAGTAATGTATCTGGCTCCTCTGTTGTAAAATGTTTCGACCAGGCTGAGGTCAGTACCGATTGGGTAACCATTTTCTATCCCAATAAAAACAGCACTTTTGCCGCGCTTTGCAATTTGACCGGCATCATTAGCATTAAGCGCAAGTTCTGCTTGCTCAGGATATTGCTGAAGCACCAGGTCTATCTTGTCAAAAATTTGAAAAGCCCTGTCGCGCGCCTCAATATGTCCCAAAGAATCCCGATTACCCTGTCCGATAAAAACAGCAAAAAATACGGCATCCAAACCACCTTCTTTCATCCTTGGAAAATCAACTTTACCGCCATCATTTCGCTTACCAATGTCAAAGCCACTGCGCCCAAGCCGAAGCGGTGTATCTGTATGGCTGTCGAGCGTAAGGATCTTATGGTGAAAACGGGAAATCTTATCAGGTTTTTGCTGTGAAAAAGCAGCTGACAACACAACAAACCAGCTGAAAATGAAAATGAGTATAGCTTTATGCATTGGATAAATTTCTGATACGCAAAGCTACAATTTCCATGAAGAAAATTGTCCTGCTATAATCTAATTAAAATCTGTTTCGCCCTTAATTGCTTTCGCTAATAAGTCCTCAAGATTAACTGCCTCAGTTATTATTTCCTTTTTCCAGTCAGATGAATACTCATCCAGTAAAAAAGCCATTGCCATACCACTGTAATAAAAGCGGTTATCACCTCCCGACTCACCCAATGCTTTTAGACGTTGGCTCTTTTCTACTTGCCAATAGGCATTTTTCTTTTTAAAGTTATACAATTCATAATCCATCTCAAGAGCTTTAATATAGGTTTTGTATTCAACATATTTAGCCAATCCTTCCAACCATTCCAGCTGCTTTTCAGCATTAATTTGATCTTCAGTTAATCCAATTTGATTTCTCCGGGTCTCACGAATCCATAAAAAACTATCAATCAATGCAGTTTTTGTTTCTGTATCAGTGGCATCAAGTGCTTTCATCAGCAAATTTCCTTCTTTATTCCATTGCTTGGTAAAATCACTATCATTGTAAGGATAATGCTCCAAAAAACGATGAGAAGCCTCAGCAGCAAGGAAACGTGATTGGTTTTGTGAGGCCTGAAAAGCATGAAACCATTCGTGATGAACAGAGGCAAAATGCACATCAGGTTTAATAGAAATCAAAAAATAAGGTAAAATATATTTAAATATTAAAGGAACTTCCTCCCTAATACCTAAATACATCTGCCTGTTCATTTGATGACGCATTCCCAGGCTACCAGCCCATTTCTCTCCAACATTTAAAGCAAAGGCTTGGGGATTTTGATCCTTTTTTACATAAATATCAGTATTTGCCATAGAGGAATGTTCAATCAGTTGCCAGGTGCTGTCTGGCTTATCTTTTACAAACAAAAAGGAATAACGATCATTAAACAAAATCAATGGCAATTCAGCACTGCCAAATCCAGGCCAGATTTTATCCCCCATTTCTGTTTTGAAAGCCTGATAGTTTTTAACATCATATAAAACATCTTCTGAAACACGATCTGCAATATCCGGCTCACTGTATTTCACTGTTAAAATGATATTGTAGATGAAAAGGCCAGCAAGAACCAGTAAAATTATACCTCCAAGAAACTTTAAACTCTTTTTAATAAACATCATAAATCAATACTATTTTATATCGTTACATTCAAAATTTGCAGGATATGCCGCAACAGCTTTTCGATATTCGCCCGGGAGCTGACTCAAAAATTCTACTGCCTCGCAAACCCCATTTATCAAAGCATAATTTGCATCTGCAGAAAACTTTGCGAGGGCACTTCCTTCTTTATTAACGGCCTGCATATCGATATACAAATCAGCTTGTTCGCAACTAAAATCAAAATCATTTAGGGATACTTTCTGCATCAGCGGTTGTTCAAGACTTAAATAATAAATTGTCGAGGCTTTCTGGTCATAAACAATACGCCATTGTGTTTGGTTTCCCTGTGAAACACTGTCGAGTATTGCATAGCAATAGTCAATTGCATAATCAACAGGTGAATTTTTTGAGAGCATTGCTGCTGCTTTGCTAAAACGACCAGAGGAATTTTCTGTCCAGCCGCTGAAAACAGCACCTGAATCATTCAATTTTCTGTTTTTATAATCCAGCGATACTTCATAGCTGCAATTGGCCAGAGCACTGTAGGGAAGTTCTGCCTCCTTATACACACGCATTTTACCATCTAAAAACTCAATTACAGCAGCAGCACCTGTTGAGTCGGCAACCAAAAAATGTAAGGTTGCGACTGAGGCGTTGGAAATACGCAATGCACTGTCGCTGGCAATAAGCTCTTCTATAGTAGCCGACCTGTCTAGCTGATATTGAATCCATTGCAGTTCTGTTAGTCCAGGTCTTGCATCTTTTTCCGGATACTGAGCTTCCTGATGCCACATTTGTTCAATAATAAGGCCAGCTTCATTCATTCCACCATAGGGAAACTCCCTGCCGTTTTGATTAAAGCTGATACTTCCAAAAAGCGAAGTCCATTCAAAAACTTCCTCACCCTGTGGTGGCATACTAAATTTAGCAACCCCTCGCTTGTTTATCTGTATATGCCCCATTCCGGCTGGGAAATCAAAATTACGCCCGAAATAAAGCTTCCCATCCGGAGTTTTATAAACAAAAGTTGTACACGAAAAAACTGGCATACCCACAAAAAGCATACCTATAGTAAATAGCAGAAAAATGTGTGTTTTCATCGGTTTAATTTGGTTTGATAGCATATTTAAATCACTTTTCGGTAATGGATTTGACTGGCTGGCTCATCATAAATCTCAATCACAGGTCCCGATTGAGGCAAATCGTTAGTTTTAAGGTAATTTTCCATAGCCGGATAAACCTTGAAAACACCTAAAATAACAGATAAAGCTCCTTTATAAGGAAACTTTGTTACAACTGATGCATTGGTTTCCAACTGCCTTACCATTAAAACAGATTGCCCGATTATTCGTTTTGAGTCATCAGCTGAAATAATACAACCCGCTTCGGCACGCAACTGATCTTCTGGCACATCACCAGGCTTATCATAATATATGCCAATCCCTTGCGTTGTGCTAATCTGATATTCCTCAATCAAAAGCTCATACACCCTGTCCATATATTTTCCGGATTGCTTATAATCACCTCTAAATTCAAGGTAAGCAATCCATTCACCTCCTGTGGTCTGCTGTTCAAAACGAATTTTTTGATAAAGACCATAATGCCCCAATACCAGTACTCCAATTAATACAATGGCAAAAATGCCTAGAAATAAATATTTCATAATACAGTTTTGGTATCGCCAATCAAGGCTTGTGCCAGAACATACAGCCACCTCATTCTGAATTTCTTAAATTATAATTTCATAGCTTACTAAAGGATCAAATATTGTTTTACACCGTTTAAGTACGAACACTAAATGTTCGAATTCGGACAAATAAAATCCCGGATTTCAAAATAAAACCCGGGATCATCCAAAACAACTTAAAATGAAATTATTTGTTCATCACAACATCATAAGCAGCTTCTCTTTCAGCTGCTTTTTGTTTCCAAATGGGAACAATTTCTTTCAAGAATTTATCCTTTTCAGCTTTTAACTTTTCCATTGGCAAGCCAATATATTCCTGTGCTTTTGCTTTGGTGGAAATATCAGGATAAGCCACTTCACGATTCACGCCTTTAGCAGCAAGCAGACGTGCCAATTTTATGCGTGCAGCCTGAGCATTATCTATTGATTTTCCTAAGATTCTGGCGCTTTCGACAGGTGAATGAAAGGAGCCTCCATGCGAGGCAGCCACGTAATCCCAATACCATTGTCCTACCCTAATGTCATATAAAATATCTTTCATTTCAGATTCCTCAGCACCATTTTCCCAAGCCAAACCAGCTTCAACATGTGCCCTAACCAACAATTCTTCGGCTTTTTTACGCATTTCTGCAATGCGTTCCTGACGATCATATACATTTTTCATCAGCGTTTCTTCGCTTTCACGATGACAAGTTTGACAGGCCTGTGAGATATATTTCAGTGGTGAAGTAACATGATGGTTAGAAAACTTTAATCCGCCTTCACTAATATATGGCATATGACAATCGGCACATGAAACACCACGCTCAGCATGTATTCCGGTTGTATAAACCTCGTAATCCGGATGTTGTGCTTTTAGCATAGGCGTTTTACTTATCGCATGGGTCCAGTCAGAGAAGCCCATATCATCGTAATACTTCAGCATGTCTTCGGGCTCATATCCATTTACCCATGGAAAAGTGAGGTAGTTAGGACGCTCTTCTTTGTTTTCGTTATTGAAATAATATTCCACATGACACTGTGCACAAACCAGTGAGCGCATTTCCTGATGGGTTGCCTGAGAAATATCTTTGCCTTGCGCTATGAAAGCTTCAATCAGTGCCGGACGCGAAATTGCCAGATCCATGGTTTCAGGATTATGGCAATCGGCACAGCCAATAGAATTAGTGATTTCTTCGCCATGCAAGGCCCATTTACCTTTGTAAAACTCAGCCGGACCACCCAATTGGTTCATCATGCGGGGCACATCCGGACTTTTACACGTCCAGCAGGTACTGGGCATTGGCCCTTCATCAGGTGCAAGTGGGCCACCTGTTCTGAGCGTATTATGAATATCTTCAACAGCATACGAATGTCCTCTTCCCTGACTGTAATCCTTCGAAAACCCATAGCCTGCCCATAAAATGACCAGTTCAGGACCCTCCTCCAACATATCGCGCATGGCATTACCTCCATGAGGAGTTCGAAAATCTGTTTCCTGAGTTTTACGGTAGGTTTCATATTCCTTTGGATAATTCTTTCCCCAAACCTCATTGCGAGGCTCAAATTCATTGAGCTTAATTTTGGGTTTATAGGCAAAAATAGCTTCTGCTCTGCGCTCTGTGATTGATGAAACCAACAATCCGAGAAAAAATACGACAACCAGGGTAACAATAAACAAGGTCCAATTTATCCAGGGACTTCTTTTTTTTGATGTGTTCATAATTATAGGTTTTTGGTTATTATTCTTGATTCAACATTTCTTTTAACCATGAAGGCACGGGTGATGGCAGCATGGGAACTCTGGCATAAGGAGTGCTCGATAAGCTTTTTACACGACCATGTGGCACCTCGCGATGACATTCCCAGCACAGCCGCTCTTCAAACTTGTGATGAAAAACCTCTGTTTGCACCAACAGCTTTTCGTCAGAAATCAGTTCGCTGTGACACCGGATACAATTTTCCTGAACCACTCCTATTCCAGCTTCCTTAATGAAAATATTCTGAGGTTCAAGCCTCAAGGTAAACATTGTGGCATGTCGGGCGCCATCCATTGCCTTGAAGTAATAAGTGCGCAAAATATTATCGTGAGGCACATGACAGTCGTTGCAAGTAGCTACCTCGCGGTGGGAACTATGCTGCCAGGTTGCATATTGCGGAGCCATGATATGACAGTTGACACAGGTTTCGGGCGCATCTGAAAGGTATGAATAAGCCTTGCTCGAATAAAAAGCATAAAGGCTTAAACCCACTACTGCCCCCATCATAATCACTACGGCAAGCTGCCATTGCGGAGGTGGTATCAGTCTTTTTATTATCGATTTCATGGTTTTGATAATTGGTTCAATTAATTTCAGTAATTTAGTATTTGAATTCTTCTACAACACAAATTTACCCTATATAAACAAATCATCCAAGAAAAACCGCTTGGAAAATATAATTTAGAATTGATTTAAACTACTTAAAAATGATCTTTTTTTCTTTAACCACACCATCAATCCTGCCCATAATATAAGCAAAATGGCGAGCCCGAAAAGTGGAATAATTAAGATATAAAAATCCCCAATAAAGGCCTGAAAAATTCTGGCAGTATGCACTTCCAGAGCAAGATTCCAGAGCGGCATAGGTTGTTGGGCAATTTTTGTTGGCATGACGATACCATCTTTTAACAATCCCCGGTCATAATCAAACAACATCATCTTGTTTTTAAACCGAACCATCCCCGAAATCATATGCTGACCAATTGGAGAACCTGCATTTGAAGTTGCTTTAGGAAACTCGCCTGTAATCATATCCCTGACATATTCCTGATCGGGCTGCCACAAAAACAAGCCATTGAAAGAACCAATAGCAAAAATACCATCTGTCAATTCTTCAAAAACATTGATCCCCATAACCGAAAGCGGCGGTTGCGTTTTGAATGGCCGGAGTAAATTCCGGAAATCAGCATCAGCCTGATAAAGCCCTTCATTGGTACCAACTATCCAATACTTTCCCGCATCATTCCAATGAATCATCCTCAGTTGATCGTGCCATGGATTTGGATTATCAAGCGTGGAAAACGGAATTTTACCAACCTGCGATTCTGCAATGGCAATTAGCAGCGGCGGTCTTAAAAACATTCCTGTGAAAGTATTAAACAACAAAAAGGCCACCACCCAAATACCCAGTTTTTTGTGCCATTTCTGATTAAACTTTAATTGACTCACTTGCTTTACAACCGGCTTTGCAAGACGTTTTCTATGCCTGATCCATTTGGGATAGAAAAACCAAATGTAGCCGCTTACAGTTAAAAATACAAGAATAACCGCCAATAAATCAACCAGTAAGATTCCGATCTGACCATAAATTTCACCACTATGTAATACCCACAACGTTCGGAAAAGACTTACCCTCCCATCGTCATCAACTGCCCTTGGCAGCTCAAATCGTCTGAATTGCTCCGGATTAGCTACATCATGGGCGATTATCAGTTCAGAACGGGTTAAAAAAACCAGTTTATCTTCACGCTGTGTAATATCCAAAAAACGTAAATCATGTAAATCAAAAGGAATATTTTGCCAAACAGATCGCTTTGTATCAAACTGATATAAACCCGATTGCGTGGCAGCATAAACCTGACCTGATTTTGCTTTGAAAAGTTTGTTAATCTTTCTGTTGTCCGTTCCAGCCGGAAAACCATCCCAAAAAGGATTGTAAGCCGAAAAAGCAGTATCGGTTAGCCATATGCCCACATTCCCGTAAATCAAAAGACTGTCGCCACCTAACGGCAAGCCACCCCTGATGGCAGCATTATTCCAGTTGTTATAGCGATAAACCTCTGGCAACCAATCACGATTAACATCTATACCGCTAACAATATTCCTGTGATTGAGGATAATTCCTGAAATTGCCCACAAAATCACAAAAATGCCAAGCGTAAGCGAAAACCACTTATGAATCCATTTCCATTTTTTCAAAACAATGGCAGCTATTTTACAAGTTAATAATTAATAGCCAATACCAGCTGCCATCACATTCTCCGGATCAAAGGCGTGGCAGGGCGTTACGGCGTATACCATATCACAGTTCGGACAATGCGTTTCAAAAAATGCCATCTCGAAATCACTGCCACAATTTTCGCAGCTGAGTTGAAATGCCATTGGCATGGGCTGTTGATCAAAACCCATCTGTCGTACTTTATCAGCAACCATTTTTCCATTTTGGAAGCTGCCTGAGCAACCGTCATGCATCATTGATTTAGGTTTTAAGTTAATATTTCAGATTTTCTTTTTGCAAAACGTCTCCCCTTCTTAAGGCAGAGCGCATTTTTTGGTGTTTGATATCCGCTTGTTCCAGTTCAGCCATTAAAGCACGTTCTTCAGCAGAGGTTTTTATAATACGATGAATACCACCATTTTGAATAACGATACGCTGATCAGCCATAAGTGCCAATAATGGATCATGTGTTGCCATCAGCACGATTTTATCTTCACCAGTAAGAATTTCGAGCGCCTTCTTACGATCGATTCCGGCATTTTCAATCTCATCAATCAACACGACAGGCGATTGACTTAACAGCGCTGTATCTGCAATCATCAAGGCGCGCGACTGGCCACCACTAAGGGCAGTAATTGCTGTGTCGGGACTAAACTTTTCGCCAGCCAGCTCGTTAGCTGAGCTGATAATTCGATTTATCAAATCATCCGCATCCGACACCATCCTGCTTTTGGCGTGTAATTCAAGAAATTCCTTCACGGTGAGATCCATCACAAAATTCATATTTTGAGATAGCTGTGCAACAAGCTTTTTATTTCCTGAAAACCGCCACGCATTATCAGGTTGTTGATCGTTGATCAGAATTTTTCGTTTAGTAGGGGTATCTCCCTGTGCTACCCATTCAATATCAGCCAATAAACGACTCTTTCCGGAGCCTGTAGGACCTACGATACTGGTAATTGTTTTTGGTTCAAAATTAAGCTTATCAAAACCCTCACGGTCACCGGATTTGTTCGTACCAGGTAAAATAGTAAGTCTGTTCACCTTAAAGGTGTCATTGCCTATAAAGGCTTGCATCTCCGCGATAAAATCGATTAACTGTCCGATAAATGCTTCGGTATCAAAGGCATGATCTTCTGCAAATCCTTCATCTATCATTGCAAATAGTTCTGCTAAAGATTGCATTGGATTTAAATCAGCCATCCAGTGCTGACCTTCAAAAAAGGAAACTAAAAAGGGATATTTTTCGATGAGTGCCTGAGGACTTTGCTGCAGAATGTCGTATTTGTTCATGTATTAATTATTCTTAAGGTCGATTTTACGAACGTTTCCCATTTGGTAGGATTCCCCAATTCTGGTCTCGCCAAGACAGTAACTACAAAGTGCTGAAGGCATCGAAAATCTAAGTTTTTTACCTTTGAGTGTATCTATATGCTGGTTTTCATCAAACAATAGCGTGCTTAACTCATAAGCACCCTGCCCGGTGAGTCCATTCACATGCAATATCACAGCACCCGGATTTACGGCATATACCCCAGCAGCAAAAACTTCGCGCTCAGCCTGAGAAACAATATCACCCTTTGTAATCACAACAATATCAGCCATTCGTAACATCGGTCCAATTTTACGGGGTGTATTGATTCCGCTGAGGTTATCAATCACACAAACTGCTTTGATATCCTTTACATATGGCGAACACCGGTTACATAAGCCAGCACTTTCAGAAACCAATAGATCAAATTTTTCTTCCACGCCCCATGTGGTAACTGCTTCTATATTGGAAACGAAATAATGATCAGGACAAAGCGAACCTGAAAGTCCTTTTTTTACTGGGATTCCAGCTTTTTCGTAGGCTATATCATCATCTGTATACAAACAATCAAATTTTACAGCACCAATTTTTAATCCGCGCTGCTTAAGGCTTTCCGCTGTTTTTAAGATAACAGCTGTTTTTCCTGAAGAGGGAGGGCCTGAAATAGTTACAAGATTCATAGGACCGTTTTTTTAATTTGAAAAGCACCCTCAAAAACGACTTTACAGGCTTCAAATTCTTGATTCAGGTTGTTTGCATTGATATAATCCCAACCCAACCACATATATTGCTTATCAGAAGAAATACCATTGTCAATTTGAGGATGAAGACTTGGAAACAATCCCTGATGAGACAAAATTGACGCAAGTTTATCACCTCCCAAAAAAGCAGACAACTTTGCAAATTCAGCACTTTTGTGTGTTTTACCTACTGCAAATATCGGACTGATAATAGCGCCATCTGCGGGCCAGATCGCATGCATAGGACCACCTGCCTTGGCCATTTTCGTAAAGAAATAAGGCATGATGGTGATGGCAGGCTTTTGCGTTTTAGATCGATCCGATTTAACCATTTGAGCCGGATGCAAACTTTGCTGCATATTGCGTCCAAGCGCTTCAATAGCCTGCATACCATATCGGTTGCGCAAGGTTAACAAAATCGCATTAAACAAATCAAAATCTGAAACCGGCAAACTGATGCTGTTTTCCCATTCTTCACCCAGTAGGTCTTCCCAACGCTGCGGTACCTTACGACTGCCAAGCTCCTGCTGATTTACCAAAAAAATAGCCGGCACAACAGCAATAATACCATAGCGCGCCTCAGGATCTTTCAACTTTAATGATTCATTATCAAAATCCCGATTGATGCTTTCCCAGGGAAGTGGATCAGCCAACAATCCTTTTTGTATGAAACGACCAAAATAGTCCGCTTCAAAAAAAAGGTCAAATCCGGCAGAGATATAAATATCGTCCAACTCATTCACCGATGAAGCATGTCCTATATCGTCCTTTAGCCAGTCCAATCCCATCGAAGCAGCCTTTAATTCAGCAATTACAGGTGTATGCTCCATATCATTTTCCAGGAATTCGTTAAGCGCTTCCTGCAAGGGTAAGCGAACCGGACAAGGAAGTAAGCCTTTTATGCTAAGTGATTTACTTTCCTCTTGGTGACTTTTAACGCCATTTCCATGAATTGCTTCCTCAAGCATTGCCATAAAAACACCCTCATCAATACCTTTCATCGACAAGGCCAAATCAAGCCGAAGTGATTTACCAAGGGTTTTGCGTTTCCGTTCATCAGCCATTTGTTGAAACCCATTTCTCACAAATACACTAATGGTTTGCGGAAAGCGATCAGTGATATCAAACAAGCTGTCGTTAGGTTTTATTGGGTTCATATGCTATATTTTCGACAAAATTAATAATTATTCAGGTAATTGTTTACCTGTTTTCTTATATATTTTTCTTCTAAATAATATTATCAGATTATCAATTATTTGGAATTATTATTTAGAAAAGCACTTACAAAGGAAATGAGGGAGCAAATCTTCAGGGTTTTATCGCTTCTATTAGTTTAGGCAGATATTCTTTTGCAGTTTTATATCCAATATCAAAAATCTGATTTGCCTTTTCAAAATCGAAAGTTCCAAATGTTTCCATTTCTTCAGAAGTAACATAAATATCACAACTATCCACCTGATCACGCAGGGTATTATGCACAGCAATATGAAGACAGCGCTCAACAACTGGCTTGAATGAAGTATATTCTGATTCAGTATGCTTGATATAATTACAGTCGAGTCCAACCACAATAGTATTATCAGCTTTAAGGCATTCCGCAGGAAGATTGAGCGTAAGACCTCCATCAAGATAGTAATTTGAGCCAATTTTTACAGGCATAAAAACCACAGGAATAGAAGCAGATGCTACTACAGCATCAATTAAATTTCCAGTTTTAAGCAACTCATTTTCACCAGAATTCAAATTACTCACAGAAACAATAAGTGGAAGATTAAGCTTATCAAAACTATCGTGCTTAATGAACTTATTAAGTTGTTCGCGCAATACTTTCATTGATCCCAGACCGCCTTTCAAACCAATCCAGCTATGAATATGCATTAAATCAGGCGCTTTCACAGCCTTTAGCATTTCTTTTGGTTTTACACCAGCAGTATAAAATGCTCCGACTATAGAACCCATACTGGCTCCCGAAATTACGGCAGGCCTAAGATCAGCCTCATCCATTGCCTGAAGAAAACCAGCATGAAAAATTCCTCTTGCTCCTCCTCCGCTTAAGGCCAGCGCTATCTTTTTTGTTGTTTCTGCCATCACTATTCATTTTATTCTTACAAAAATAAATGATTCCTTTTGGGGCTACAACAAATCTTTGAAAAGATCATGCTTTGATCATTACCAACACCATTTTAAAAGGTTCGACAGCCTTAAGTGCATGAGGAATATTTGCTGGCATCAAAATATTTTCATTTTGCTCCAGCGTATGGTCCACTCCGCCGATTTTGATTTCGGCTTTACCATCCACAATCATTACAAGCGCATCATATGGAGCAGTGTGCTCAGATAAGCCTTCACCTTTGTCGAAAGCGAATAAAGTAATATTTCCCTTATCATTTTTGATGATTTGTTTACTCACAACCGAAGCAGGAGCAATTTTAACCTGTTCGTTAAATCTGAATTTTTTTGAAAGTTCCATTTGATATTTTTTTTAGCCCTCACCCATTTTGGGTGAGAGCATTATTTTTTGTTTATGCGTTAATCAATTCCTCGAAAAATTTGATATCCTCTTCCACTGTTCCGATGGGTGCAATGCCAAAGTTCTGTACCAATACCTTTGCAACATTGGGTGAGAGAAAAGCCGGCAAAGTTGGACCCAGGTGAATATTTTTTACACCGAGAGAAAGCAATGCTAATAGCACGATCACAGCTTTTTGCTCGTACCAGGCAATATTATAGGCAATTGGCAATTTATTGATATCTTCAAGTCCGAAAACTTCCTTCAGTTTGAGGGCGATCATTACCAACGAATAAGAGTCATTGCACTGTCCTGCATCGAGCACCCTTGGAATACCATTGATGTCGCCAAGCGGAAGCTTGTTGTAGCGGTATTTTGCGCAGCCAGCTGTGAGGATAACAGCATCTTTCGGCAATGCCTCTGCAAAATCACTATAATAAGAACGGCCTGACATGCGACCATCACAGCCCCCCATCACGTAAAACTTGCTGATAGCACCTGTTTTAATTGCATCCACCACTTGGTCGGCCAATTGAATGACCTGATTATGCGCAAAACCACCGATAATTTCACCTTCTTCGATCGCAACAGGAGCCTTACATTTTTTTGCATGCTCAATGATCTGACTAAAGTCCTTTTTTCCGGTTTCAGGATTTGGTTCAATATGCGGAAAACCGGTAAATCCAGAAGATCCGGTCGTGTAAACCCTATCGCTGTAAGTGGATGTCCTTCTAGGAGGCACAATACAATTTGTGGTAAAAAGGATAGGCCCGTTAAAAGTTTCAAATTCTTCGTTTTGCTTCCACCATGCATTGCCGTAATTGCCAAACAGGTGTTTATACTGCTTCAGTTTTGGATAATAATGCGCAGGAAGCATTTCGCTATGCGTGTAGATATCAATTCCACTATCTTTGGATTGCTCGAGCAATTGTTCAATATCTTTTAAATCATGACCAGAAATCAAGATTCCCGGACGATCCCCAACACCAAGATTTACTTTAGTAATTACCGGACTTCCATAAGTTTCATTATGCGCTTTATCTAACAAAGCCATCACCTTAACACCATATCTTCCGGTTTCGAGCACCAGGCTTGTTAGTTCATCAGCAGAAAGCTTATCATTCTGTACTGCTACAAGCGCTTTGTAAGTAAAATTGATAATTTCATCATCCACAAAATTCAGATGAATCGCATGCATCCCATAGGCAGCCATACCTTTCAAACCATAAATCACCAATTCACGCAACGACCTAACATCTTCATTTGATGTTGCTAAAACACCAATAGTCAGAGCTTTTTGATCAATTTCACTATCATCTTTTGGCTGCCATAATACAGAGTCAAATTTGAGGCCACCCAAATCACCACCCAAATTCTTTAAACTATCGCGCAGTTTATTACGCAATGCTAAACCTTTTAAAACCTTGGCTCTGATAGCCTCATAATCGAAGTTGGCATTGGTTATTGTTGTAAAAAGCGCATCCCAAACAAAATGATCAGCAGCCTCATTTTTTTGTCCAAGCTTAACAAGTTGATCTGCATAAACAGAAACTCCCTTCGCCACAAAAATCAACATATCCTGCATAGTTGCAAGCTGGGGATCTTTACCACAAACACCAATCTTATTACATCCAATTCCTTTTGCCGCCTCTTGGCACTGATAACAAAACATTTCCATAGTTTATCTTTTAATAATTAAAATAAATTAAAAACAAGGTTCTATATTCTTGTATTACTGTTATTTATAGTATCATTTCCAAAGTATTTATGGCCACACTCTTATAAAAGCCTAAACACTCAACGCAAAAATTTTGATATTTTCTCAACTCATGCTTTTGGCCTTACTTATGAACAAGTTTCAAAGTTTTAAAAACGAGTATTCCTTAAACTTTTTGTGAATCTTTTCACAGTGCAAAATTCAAAATAATTTCAGTCTTATACAAGATTTTAGGTAATTATTTGCTTATTTTCTGAATTAAAAAACAAGAATGGCTGTAACTGAATAAATTAGAAGACTAGAGGTAGTCCTGTAAAGTGTGGGATTTAAGATGATTCCTAAAATCAACCGTCATTTTGCGGGTAACATTATCCATGATACACTTTTCAAAGGGGCAGATATGCTTGTCGAGCGGACAAGAAGTTACTTCGATCTTACCCTCAATCGACTCATATATTTCAAGCAAAGTAATATTCTTAGGATCTTTTTTCAGGGTAAATCCACCTGTAGGACCTCTGTGAGATTCCAGAAAATTATCTTTCACCAGCCGTTGAAAAATTTTTGCCACATGATGTTTTGAGCTCCCTGTCATCTCAGAGATTAATATAACATTAGCCATCTTTTCTGCCTTAGCTACTATTATCATCCCATGCAGGGCAATCGACGCAGCTTCTGTGAGGGTAACAATCTTTGACATTTTATATATAGGTAATTAAATACCAAAATTAAAACTATTTTTATCTTAATAGGCCAAGGCCAAAAAGTTTTTATACAAATTCGACTTATTTAAAATAAAACTAAATAGCAGCAGACAGAAATACCAAATCAGAATTAAATGTTGCAAGCCAGTAAATGGATAATTTACCATATTTGCACCAGAAATCAACAGTAATACAGCCACAATAAAATGGTAGCACTCATTCTGAAACAAACATTTATCATAACCACATTCGTAATGGGTATGATGATGGTAATTGAATACATCAATGTCCAAACACGCGGCATGTGGTCCAAGAAGCTGGAAAAATCTCCCTTTACTCAAATTGTAATGGGAGCACTAATGGGAATAGTCCCAGGTTGTTTAGGTTCTTATACTATGGTGTCGCTCTATGTACATCGCGTAGTGATGTTTCCAGCTCTGGTAGCTACTTTAATTGCCACATCCGGTGATGAAGCTTTTTTAATGTTTTCAACAATTCCGGCTACTGCTATAAAACTTAATATAATTCTGTTTGTAATTGCGCTTGTTGCAGGTTTGGCAGCACATGTGTTTATTAAAAATAAGTATATCGGGCTAAAATCAGAGGCAAAACTTCCTATTCACCATCAAAATGAATCCTGTAACCGCTATCATCCATCACTTATTATTGAAAATATCAGACAAATAAGTTTTACAAGGGCATTATTGATCGCGGGTACATTGGGTATTTTAATTAGCCTTTTGACAGGAATTGTTGACGGAAGCCATCACTTAAATACCCTCATGGGAGGGGCAGAGCAAACAATCCATGATCTGGCGCATGATCACGCTCACGACCATGCTCATGATCACCATGGTGAAGCAGACTGGATAAGAATCACAATGATTGTTTTGCTTAGCGCTATTTTATTTATCGTTTTAACCGCCAAAGAACATTTTTTACAAGAACATTTATGGCAACATATCATTAAAAAGCATTTTATAAAGATTTTCATTTGGACATTTGCCATTATTTTTGGCATACATCTTGTCAATCAATACATTAATCTGCAAGATTGGATTTCCTCTAATCTTTATCTTGTACTGTTAATTGCATTGCTAATTGGTATCATACCTGAATCAGGACCACATTACATTTTTGTTTTGCTATTTGCCCAGGGTTCGCTGCCTCTTAGCATTCTTATCGCAAGTTCAGTTGTACAAGACGGTCATGGTTCATTACCTCTGCTGGCAGAAACGAGTAAAGGTTTTTTGGCAGCTAAACTTATAAATATTGCATTTGGAGCTATAGTAGGGCTATTAGGTATTTTGATTGGTTTTTAGTATTTTTTGAACTAAAATATTACCAAAACACCTTGGATTTTTGTATTTTTACGTCTGTTAAACATTTTGTTTGATCAGATTTAAAATCACAGCAATGAAAATTATCCTTTCTACTGATTTCAGTGAAGAGAATGAAATGCTCTTTCCTTATGCACTCGATCTCTTAAAAGAACCTGGTGGCGAAATCATCCTTTTTCATGCCTATATGGATCAAATTCTGATGGGAGACAGCAGTTTTCCGGGGGGACTTGATTCCGATACTTTCTTCAATAGAGAGCTCCTGGCCGAAATGGAGGAACAGGCATCACATTTTATGCAGGAAAAGCTTAATCATCTGGAAAAGAGGATTGCTGAAGCTGGATTGAATAACATTAATGTCTCCAAAGTTTTAAAAGGTGGTGACCCTGAAATAGAATTAGTAAACTTAACTGAAGAGCATAAACCTGATCTGGTACTGATGGGAACCAGAGGCAAAGGGAAAAAACGTTTTCTTGAAGGAAGCATGGCAAAAAGCATCATGACAAAAGTACATGTTCCTTTGTTATCAGTACCTGAAGGTTATCAGTGGACAAAAAGCAGTGAAGTGCTTTACGCAACTAATTTTGGAAGGTTTGAAATAAGCACAATAAGTCGGATTTTTGACTTACTGGAACAGTATAATCCCATTATACATGTTGTACACCTCATTACTGACGATGAGGATGATAAACCTAACCTGCTAATGGAAGAACTAAGGCTGGCCTTCAAATATGAAAAATCAAGAGAAATGATTCGTTTCCACTTGATCAAAACGACCATGCCCAAAGATGCCATTGCATTATTTTGTGAACAACATCAAATTAGTCTGGCTTCTTTTATTGCAAACCGTCGTGGGTTGCTTGACTACCTATTCAAAGACAAAATTGGAAAAGATGCATTTTTTGATTTGGGCATTCCAATGCTCACTTTCAGGGAGCCTTAGCATCAATGGCTTCATCGTACCATTTATTCAACTGCATTCCTACGGATTTCATACCATATTTTTCAGAGACCGCTTTACGAAGCGCTTCAGGATTGTAATCAGCAAAAGTTTTACTCATTTTCAGGAGTGCTAATAACAAAGCCTTTTCATCACCTGCATCTACCAAAATACCATTTTCTTCGTTAACCATTTCCTTTATCCCTCCTACCCTTGTTGCTATTACAGGGATACCACAAGCCAAAGCCTCCAAAATCACAACAGGCATGTTTTCATAATTACTAAAGAGCACTAAAGCATCTGCTTTGGAAATAGTTTGGGCAAGTACGCTACCTTCCAAAAGTCCGGTAAACAAGCAGTTTTTAATTTTTAAGTCTTGGGCAAGCTTTTGCAGTGCTTCAAAATCCATACCGTCACCAACAAAAGTAAAAGTGAAATCTGATCCGCTCGTTGATAATTCTGCCAGCGCCCGAAGCAAACCACTAACATTTTTTGATTTGTCCTCAAAACAACTGACATGCACAAAATTCACAGTTTTATGCGGTGGCTTTTCGAGGGGTTGAAACAGCTCCATATCCACCACATTTGGAAGCACTACATAATTATTATTCAACAACTTATATGATTTCATGGCTTGCATGAGATCATTCGTTACCGTTGTTACCATGGCAGCCCGTTTTACTACAAATCTGCTTATCCATTTTCGCAGCACCCCATTAAATCCATTATTCACAGGCAAATACCTCGACCAATGTTCTGTTATCATAAAGGGGATTCCCCTTCGTAAAGCAAAAAACCAGCCCAATAAACCCAAACGAGTAAGAATGTGCACATGTATGAGGTCAAATTTTTGCTTTTGCTCAGCTGCAGTAAGGCCTTTGATATTTGCTTTAAGAAAACGCCATTGATTCACTATTTTGGAGTATAATGGAATACTGTTGCTTTTTTTGTAATAAACCCTGTATTCTGTTACTCCATCATTCACTTCTTTGTCAAGCTCATAGCGTGTATTCAATTGATTCATCCCATGGACATATAAAACGGCAATCTCATTGAAACATGCCACCGCTTCTGCATGCCGTTTAATAAACAAGCCAAACATAGGATCGTATCGATGGGGATACCATCTTGCAAGAAATAAAATGTTTTTGCGCTTCCTAATCAAGATTGTAATAATTGATCAACAAAGTTAATGGCATTTTTTAATCTTTCATTACCTGTTCCAGTAATAATCCTATAAGGAAAATTCAATTTCAAAAGCCACTTTTCATAGAGATGAAAAAGGGTTTCGCGCTGGTCAGGATGTTCTCTCAAGGGATCTGGCTCCCATTTTAGATCAATATTACATAATAAATACAGATCGTATTGCTGATCTTTAACAGACCTTTCGATGAATTCGTTCTGCTGACCAAAAACAAAATCCAGCCAAATTTTACAAACCAATAACTCAGTGTCTGCAAAGATTAGGCCGGGATTACTTTTCAAAAGCTCCTTCTCAAGTTTCATTTGTCCTTTGGCTATTTTCACGACATCCTCAGCCTGATAAGAACGATTATGTTTGAGATATTCACGTGCATATTCAGGCACCCATTGTGCATTATAATGCTCTGCCAAATGCTCTGTAAGCCATGATTTTCCAGTTGATTCGGGACCTGTAACAGCTATTCTAATTGGTTTCATTTGCCTGTTTTCTCCATGCCAGATAACCGGCAATTGCAATGATAAGAAAAACTAAAAACTGAAAACTCGTAAATACCAGTCCTTTATAAAAATACAAAGGAACAGAAATAACATCACCAACAATCCAATAAATCCAGTTCTCAACCTTTTTTATTGCCATAAACCACATGCCAACAATAAAAACAGCTGTTGTTAAGGCATCTATATTGGGTACATTGCTGTCAGTATAATTAATAAGAATGAAGCGCATTAAAACAAACAAAACCACCGTTATAATCAACCCAAAAACGTTTTGCAGGTGGCTTGCAAAAGTAACAGGTCGTTTTGCCTTTCCTGATTGTGGATGAGTCCAGTGATACCAACCATAAACACTCATTACAAAATAAACCAGGTTGATAAACATATCGGCATAAAGTTTAGCGAAAAAGGTGATGTACATATAGATTAATACGCTCACAATTCCAGTTGGGAAAACCAGAATATTAACTTTTTTGCTGTACCAAACACTGAGAAGCCCAAAGATTACAGCAATAGCTTCAAGCCATGTAGTTTGTAAAAGATTTTCCAAAAAAACATCAAACAAGCTAGCGACTTCCATCAACATGATTTAAATCCGCGTTGATAATTTTAAGAACAAAAATACTGTGAGGCAGTTCGAAGGATTTTTTAATCTCTTTTGTAAGGGCAAGCATTACCTGATCATATTCACCAAAAACCTGAGTGCTCATACCATTGGTCTTAACAACTATTTCTGGTATTTCATTTAATCGTGCAATAAAGTTTTTGATTGGAGGCACATATTCAACCAATAAAGGATAATAACTTATTTCAACAGAGGTTTTCATAGGACAAAATTATTGCTTAATCAAAAAAGAGACTTAAATAAGATTTAAAATAAAGTATCTTTGAGGCACAAAAGTAAAGCTTTTCAGAGAGTAAAAGGAGACAAAATAAACCTTAAAAGAAAGGATTGTTATGGAGAGAACATATGTTTGGACCGGAAGTTTGTTTGCGGGTTTGGCTGTAATTTTAGGTGCACTTGGAGCCCATTGGTTAAGAGAAAACATCAGCATAAGTAGTTTACAAAGTTTTGAAACAGGCGTGCGTTATCAATTATTTCATGCGCTGGCCATTCTCATTCTTGCAAGCCTCCCAAAAAGGTTCAAAGGAAAGCTAATGGCAGCCACTTATTACCTTTTCACTTTTGGCACTTTGTTTTTCTCGTTCTCCATATATTTACTATCAACATCTGATTTAACAGGAATTAATTTTTCTTTTCTGGGGCCGGTTACTCCAATTGGAGGTGTTTTAATGATAGCAGGATGGCTAATGCTATTTATAAACAGTATTCGTAGTTTCAAGGAAATTTAATAATAAAACCTGTTTTTACCTCCACATCATCTTCAACCGTTTCGCCTACTGGTATGCTGCGATGCAAATAATGAATGCTAAAATTTAGTGCCAGATTTTTAAGTAAATCTACACTTAAATTTATATCTGATGTAAATCTAAAATTACTCCAATCGCTAAACGCGGGTTGGTAATAAGTAACAACATTAAGTTGGGCATTTTCAGACAAGGCAGTGGCTAAAGAAAGGTAATTAGTTGATCTGAAATGATTTATTTCTTCGGGAGGAGATGTTGTATATGATTCATTTTCATACATGGCTCCAATACCAAGAAAAAACTTAACAGGATTATTTTTATTGGTATCTGCAAATAGCTGAATCAAATCTGTTCTAAAACCGATACCAGCAAGAAATCTAGAATTCAACTGTAAGAACTGATCAAATTCGAGTTGCGTAAAAGCTTCACCCATAATTTTTTCCTGATTCAGCTGTCTGATTGTCCGCAGGTGAATAAATCCCTTATTCTTGGTTTTTTGTTGATTAGCACGTTTAAATTCATACTCAACAATAGCATAGTAATCCTGAATCGGGTTGTTCCAGTCCATACGCAATTGTTCACTCACTTCCAGTTCATCCGTATTACCAGAAGAAAAGACAAAAGTTGTTGTATTCCTCAAACCAAACCCTAATTTATTATATTCTTTGCGATATCGCTCTGTATTAACCTGAGCACTCGAACTAAAAACACTTAACAAAAAAAATATCAACAAAAAAGAAAAAAAACGCATCACTAACGCATATCTATTAATTCATAATCAGGGTAGTCTGATGAATTAAACCTGAAAAAGTCTGCTTCAGGTTGAAAAGTGCTGTCCAAAGCTAATATGGAATAAACAAACTCATTTCCTCCATTATCAAATATTGTAAACTGCTTTATTTGAAGGTTTTGTTCATCAATATCAATTTGAATTTTAGAGAACTTTCTTCCTTCTTCAGGTTTTAACTCAATTGTTTTTATTCCTTCTGCCTCAGTTCTTCTACCACCAGACACAAAACTAATTTTATGATCCTCATAATAAGAAGTTAAAAGTTTACTTGGAGTAATGCTTTCTTCGCCTTCCAAAGCATCACTCACCATCACTTCTTCAGAGTCTTCAAGAATAGTCCAAATAGTTTCTCCATTTGATATCACCTTTTGACCTGCCATCACAAGCTTATACGCATCCCCCTGAATAAAGACTTCACCAGTTTTCAGTTCATCAATGCCAGCATCTTCATTTATCATCCTGTAATCGAAATCAACCTTCATGGCCTTGTAGGATTTTGTTTGGTCTATAACATTGCGCAAAAGATTCTCTGCTGCATTTTGGGCAAGAAGAGGGGATAATAAACCAGTTAGTAGTACAAAGCTTAATATTCTAAAAGTATTTCTCATGACTATTTATATTGACATTTGCATTAGACTTATGGCGACAAAAAATGAAAAATATTATTGTTTTGAACACCAAATAATTGATACGCTTAATAAATAAATTTTATCATTCAAACTTTGGCATATCCAAATCCTTCAAAAACTGTTCCAAAGCTACTTCATTGGCTACTTTTACTTCTCTTGCCTTACTTCCTTCAAAAGGTCCAACAATTCCGGCTGCTTCAAGCTGATCAATAATTCTTCCAGCCCTATTGTAACCCAATTTTAGTTTTCGCTGCAAGAGTGATGTTGATCCTTGTTGGGTTTGCACTATAATACGTGCGGCATCTTCAAATAATTCATCCCGCTCAGTAACATCAAATACATCTCCTGATTCATCTTGTTCGTCAGCAAACTCCGGTAAATGATAAGCATCCGGATAGCCACGCTGTGAACCAATAAAATCGGTAAGTTTTTCAACTTCAGGTGTATCAATAAAAGCACATTGTAAGCGCACCAAATCACTGCCTGTTGAGAGCAACATATCACCTCTTCCTATCAGTTGATCAGCACCCTTAGTATCCAGAATAGTTCTGGAATCTGTTCCTGAAATAACTCTGAAAGCAATACGGGCAGGGAAATTCGCCTTGATTGTTCCGGTTATAATGTTAACAGATGGCCTCTGCGTAGCAATTATTAAATGAATCCCAACTGCACGTGCCAATTGCGCAAGCCTGGTAATTGGCCCTTCTATTTCTTTACCGGCAGTCATAATCAAATCAGCAAATTCATCAACAACCAGCACGATATAAGGCAAAAACCTGTGTCCGTGCATTGGGTTCAATTTCCTGGATCGAAATTTTGAATTATACTCCTTTATATTCCTGACCTGGGCATCTTTCAATAATTCATACCTGTTGTCCATCTCAATTCCCAACGAATTTAAAGTTCTGACAACTTTTCTGGTATCAGTAATAATTGCTTCCTCCGAATCAGGCAATTTGGCCAAATAATGTCTTTCTATCCTGCTAAACAAACTAAGCTCTACTTTTTTGGGGTCAACCATTACAAACTTAAGCTCAGCAGGATGTTTACAGTACAAAAGAGAAGAAATTATAGCATTAAGGCCTACAGATTTACCTTGGCCGGTTGCTCCAGCCATAAGTATGTGAGGCATTTTAACTAAATCAGCTACAAAACTTTCATTTGCAATAGTTTTTCCAAGTCCGAATGGCAGTTCATATTTGTTGTCAGAAAACTTTTCAGACCCAATTATCGTTCTCATCGAAACCAGTTCAGGCTTTTGATTTGGCACCTCAATACCAACTGTGCCTTTTCCTGGAATAGGAGCAATAATTCTTATCCCTATCGCAGACAAACTTAATGCAATATCATCCTCAAGACCTTTTATTCTGGCGATTCGAACACCAGCTGCAGGAACAATTTCATATAATGTTACAGTTGGTCCAATAGTTGCTTTAATTTTCTCAATACCAATACTATAATTAGCAAGTGTTTCTACAATTCTTTTCTTATTAGCCTCCAATTCACTTCGTTCAACACTTACTCCTCCCTCACCATAATCATTCAGTAAATCCAAGGTTGGAAATCTATAATCCGGCAAATCCAGTGTTGGATCAAATTGTGTGTCTAATCCCTGTCGTTCAATTGTTCCTTTGGTTCTTGTTTCTTCCTGCTTTACGGGCTCAATACTAAACTCGATATCTTCCTCAGCTGTATCATTTTTATCATCAGTATTCTCCACAGGAAGATCCACTTCCAAACTAACCGAACCTTTATTGTCAGCTTCACTATCTTTTAATTTATTGCTTCTGCTGTGATGTGGTTCGTGAAAGTCAGATTCACTTTCATCGGAATCAACAGCGAATTCTACTGTATTGTATTTGTCGCCGGAAAAATCAGTTGGTCTTTTGTTATTCTTGCTTTGCTGATCTGCATCTCCCAATGGTTTTGCTTTCCAGCTAAATGTCAGGTTAAACGCAATAATGATGTATGTAGCAATGGTAAATACAAGCGCAATAATAATTCCTGCAGTACCAATAATACCCTGCAAATAAATATGTAAATAGTGCCCCAGTAATCCACCCAGAATATTTAAAGGGTCTGTTCTAAAAATAAATGCTAAAAACAAAGGAAGCCAAAGCAATGACAAAAAACCATATTTCCATAAAGTCCATCCCTTTAAAATGGTAATTCCAGTTCCCAGTTTAATCCCAAGCACAAGCACTAACAGCGCTATATAAAATGCTCCTAACCCAAAAGCTTCTTTAACCAAAAACTGGGACATAAAAGCCCCAAGATTTCCTGTCCAATTACTAATATTTAATTCTATATCAGTAAGAAGCCTACCTATTGGCATGTCAGCAATTACATCATCTGTTACTTGATTAAACCAATTAATAAAAAATGATGAAAAAGCCAATGCAAGGTAAATTGCTATAAATACAAGAAGAATTCCGAAGAGTTTTTTAAATGGAAAACCAGATTTACTCCTGGAAGACTTTTTTTCCTTTTTGGATGTAGCAGACTTTTTGTTACCTGAATTTTTAGTTGCTTCCCCGTTTTTAAATGTATTGGTTTTTAGTTTATTTGCTGGTCTGGCCATGCGCGTTTTCCATTAGATTTGAATTTACAAATGTAGCAAAAATGCTTTGACCTTTTTCAGAAGAAATATCTGCCAACGTAACCCTTCGGCTATTG